>Ga0209066_10000043_pt1 | contig 175122 bp, 130 predicted proteins | sample All_14_2_FD_187198 | JGI IMG/M metagenome (GOLD analysis project Ga0209066, IMG submission 187198) | Freshwater microbial communities in response to fracking from Pennsylvania, USA - Allegheny Zone_MetaG_DW_15 (SPAdes) (version 2) ...
CACCCCGGCCGCCACCCGGCCGAAGGGCGCAAAAAGCTCCCCGTACTCCCTGGGCGCCTTCGCCCTGTCCATCCTGATCCACAGCATGGTGATCCTGATGGTCGGGGGCTATGTCATTTTTGAAGGAGTGCTTCCCAAAACCGCTTTCACCGACTCGGAGGGTGCGGTCGCCGGATTGGACAGCGAGATCATCCCCGCACCCGAGGAACCCAGGGACACGATGGAACTTCCATCCTCCCCAAGCTCGGAACTGACCCCGGCCAACACCTCCCCGGCTACGGGCGAATCCACCTCGTCCGATCTCATCGTCTCCACAGCAACCCAGTCCGCGTTCACCCTCCCTCCGGCGGTGGGCACCCCCGGCGTGAACCCCAAGCTGGGTTTTGGATCGGGCTACAAGGGGAACGCGGAGGGACAGGGAAACACCGGCCCCCGCGGGTCGGTCATCCACAGCATCTTCGGCTCCACCGAGGCCTCGGCCACCACCCTCAAGGGGACGATGTTCGACCTGAAGCAAAACGCGGATAAAAAACCCGTCAATGCCGACTATTTCAAAGTCCTGACCCGTTTTATCAACGGCGGATTCAACCACGCATTGATGGATGAGTACTTCAAAGTGCCCCAGCCTCTTTATACTTCCCATATCCTCATACCGAACATGGATGCCGCCGAGGGGCCCAAGGCCTTCGGGGTGGATGACATCGTCAAACCCAGGATGTGGTTCATCCACTACACCGGGCAAATCCGCCCGCCCAAATCCCAGAAATACCGCTTCTGCGGTGGAGGCGACGACGTGATGGTGGTGGCCCTCGACGGGAAAATTGTCATGGATGGAACCCTGGGCAATCTGAACCCGAGCGGATGGCAGCCCGCCGATCCCGCCGCCTCCAAAGAAAGCACCGGCCAGCTGGGCACCGGCGACTGGCTGGAACTATCCAGCGATAAGAACTACCGGATCGACATCGTCATCGGGGAACGGCCCGGCGGCCGGTTCCACGCCGAACTCCTGGTCCAACCTGAACGGGTCATGTCCTCGAAAGACAAGGTGGCCGGCGACCGGCGGGTTCTTTATGTGTTTTCCACGCTGCCCGTCGATTTCACCGCGTCATTCAAGGGAACCGTGCTGGCCGGTGAACCGTTGGTCATGACGCCGAAGTAAGGCGCTTCCCATCCCAAAGCCTATTCCCCTAGCGGAATTCCGAAGGAATTTCGTCCCCCTACGTTTTGAGTCCCTGGCAGCGAAAAATGGATCTGATCCCAAATTTAACAGAGTAAGCGAAAGGTAGAGCCGAGTGTCCCACTCGGGCCGGATGAACCCCCAAAGATGGCCCGGGTAAGGATACCCGGCCCTACCCCAAAGAATCGCCGCCTATTCAATTTGATTTGGTATGACTTGCCCTAGTTCCAATGAAGGAAGAACAAGATTTTGGGAGGGGAGAGACGGGCACGAAACTTGTTCCAAGTTCCGCTACTGGAGAGGACTTATGGAAAACGGCGGCTTGCGGCACTCCCCCTCGACGAACTGGTTGGCCTCCCGGAGGACATAACGGATCCATGCGGGATCGACAGACCGGAGATTATCCCCGCCCGACCGGATCAATAGTCCGGCGGCGGTACCCGCAGCCTGCCCGATCGCACTGACCGGGGGCATGACGCGGTAGCTGGAATGCGCCTCGTGTGTTCCGCTGATGCAGCGCGAACCGAGAAGCAAATTGGAGAAGCTTTTGGAAACCAGGCACCGGTAGGGAATGTGGTAGTATCCCGAGCCCGGGATGTCCCGCATGTCGGTGCTCCCCGTCCCGGAGGGATCATGGATGTCCAGGGGGTATCCACAGGCGGCCACCATGTCGTCGAACCTTGCCTCCCCCAGACAGTCTTCGGCAGTCAGGATGTAATCCCCGGTGATCCGCCGGCCTTCCCGGATACCCAATTTTGTGGAAATGGTGACCCCGGTCGTCCGGGCAAAGGCCGGATGGACGCGTACAGCCTGCCAGAATTCTTCGATTTGCTTGCGCCCCTCGATCTTGGCGTTCTCCACCGAGGCGGGATCCGTGGGATCCACACCCGCCATGCGGGTCTGGTTGAACAGGAGGCTCCGGCCTCCACGGTCGGGGAAACTCAGGACATCCTCCCGGGGATTGGATGTACCCCCTGACCGGTGGAGCTTCTGGTAATAGGGAAGCAGGCCATCCGCAATCAAATGCCAATCGGACCAGCGGGCCCAGTCGGGTTTCGAAGGATCCATCCCAAAGGCGGTGAAGTCGACCCCATCCACCCGGAAGGTGAGGGTGCAGGGCTGGAGCCGCCCATCGGATTCGCGGCCCTTCTGGAATTCGGCGCCCGCCAGGGCGGCAAGGTTGCCGTCCGCCGTGCTGTCCACAAAAACCCGCACATGAAAATCCCGCCCGTCGGCAACGCGGACGGAATGGATGGAATGGTCCCGGCGTTCGACCGACACGACCGGACAGGAGGTCAAAACCGTCAGGAGCGGTTCGGCCGCAAGCAGGCGCAGGTAGGTCTTTTTCAGTTCCTCCTCGTGATAGGTCTGGATGACCCCCTTGGCGAGCGACTCGGGATTGTATAGATAGGGGAGATACTCCTCGTTCAGCCCCCGGTTGATGAAACGCCCGGAACGGTCGAACCAGGTACAAACCAGTGCGACCGGGGAATGGACGCCGGTGCCGCCGATTTCCGGGGCGGCCTCCAACAAGGCCACGCGGTGCCCGGCGCGGGCTGCGGCCAGCGCTGCGGAAATTCCACCGATACCGGCTCCGGCCACCAGGATGTCAAATGGCGCCTCGGAAATGCGGGGGGAAGTTTCCGTGTTCACAAGAGCCTGCAAAATCAGGGCCGGTGCATCCGGACGCGTCCGGTGACAGGATCCAGCTGGACGTTGATGTAGTTGTCGGGAATCCCGGTGTTCGTGTTGACGGCCGCCTTTTCCAGGTGGAGGGTCAAAAACCAGTTGCCCAGCGGCGGATTGATGGGGGAAAGGTTGGTGCCCCCCGTGGCGCGGAACAAAAAACTGACGTAGCTCACGGGGGTGGACGTCCTGGGCAGGATTTCCTGGCCATGTGTCAGGCAGGAACGTACGGGATTCGTATAATCCAACAGGCTGGAAAACTTCGGATCCGCCGAAAGGATCACCGCCTTGGGCAGATACTTGACCGGCGAAAGGGCCTCGGCATCCGCTGCCGCTCCCCCTTTGATCAGGAAGGAACGGAAAGCCCGGTATTCCAACTGTGTGGGTTCGGTCTGCGTGCCCATGTGGTAAAACCGGATCTCCACATCACGGTTTTTCGTCAGGGCCAGTTGCCGGATGTAATTGAACTCATCCATGATCATGGATGAACCCGAGTTCAGACTGGAGGCCCGCAGGATCGGGGCGATGGCCGGAACAGCCAGTCCCAACAACATCACGATAATGGCGACCACCGTCAACAACTCCAGCAGGGAGAAACCGGAAGCCGGCCTGTGTCCGGTCGTTCCGCGGGCCCCGCCACGTGCACAGATCCGCGGTGTCTGGGTCGTCGTCTTCATGGGGCAAAGCGCTTGGAACTGACAATACGGAACTTGTACGGACCGACCATGCCGTCGGGATCCGTCTCGCTGGCGGCCGTCTTCCCGTCAGCCTTGACCAGGCTGTCGGCATTGGGATCGAGGTAGCGCTCGATGATGAAGGAGCCCCGGTATTCCCCCGTGACCTGGTCCCGGTCTTCATTGAACTCATCCACGGGCGTCAAATTGTTTTTCTTCAGTGACTGGGTCATCACGTGCACGGTGTAGGTGTTGGACTTCGTGGTAATACGGGGATAGATATGCCCGTAGGGTTGTTCGCGCACGTTGTCGCCGGTGAGCTGGTAGGTATCCCACCATGTGCCCATGGTGTCGTAGGTCGGATTCCCGGGCGGCGGCGTGGTGGTGCCGACCAGGTATTGCGGCACAAGGGAAATGCCGCAGATCTCCGAGGCGGAGTGGAAGATATCACCGGCATTGAACCGCATCTGGAAGCCCCTCAAGGTTCCCGTTTGCTCATCCGGATTGAGCGTGTAACGGCCGTCCGGGTTGGTATTGGTGAGCTTGTAAGTCATGCTGGTGGAGTTGGGAATGGCCATCATCTGTGTCGCCTTCAACACCGCACGGACAGCCGTGTCCCGTGTGAGGTAGGTGAAGGGAACGATCTGGTAGTTCATGTTCACTTTCCCGGCGGTGGAAAACGGCTCGCTGATGGCATAGGGTTCCACGATCGGCATAGTGAACAGGTCCAGGAAGGCGTGATCCGGCGGACCCGCGAGGTTGTAAGGCGGACCTGCGGCAGGGGCGCCAAAACCGGGATGGGACGCCCCTGCGAGCGGATGTTTGGTGAACAACAGGGTTTGCCAGGGTTTGGAGCTGTCCGGGTTGGCAGGATTGATGCCTGTCGGCAACGACCCGAAAGCCACTGCGGATGAAATCTGCCGGTTGGGCGAAAACGAGGAACCGCTTTCCATGACGCCCGATCCGTTGATGTAACCCCCGGTCGTATAATAAAGACTGGTGGCTCCGGCGCTGTTGGCCGTGGCCTGGTCGGCCGGATTGATGAAGGGCCCGTCCACCTGCGCCCCCGGGCCGGTATCCCAGTCGCCTAGCGCACCATTGAATAGATTGGCTCCGGCCAGCCCCCTCGGCACAACGGGCGCCTTGCGCTTCCGGGTATTGTCGCCCCGGGCGGTATCCGAAAATGGCACGCCGGGCAGCAGCATGCCGCGGGGATCAACGCCCCCTCCCGAGCCAGCGCCGGCATAATATCCATTCTGGTTGGTGGTGTCGGCCGACCCGGACATCCCGTCGATGGTCAGACTGTGGACCAACCGGGAGACAGCGGATGTATCCGCATAGAGCCTGCGGTTTGCCGGGGGCGTACCCTTTGCCGCATCCCGGAGGCCGTGGCCCTCAAAGAACGTTTCCGGGACATTCTTCAGGCCGGCGAAAAGGCGGTAATCGCCCTGTGCAGTTCCGCCGTAGCGGGCCTCGACACTGCGCACGATGTCGCCCCTCGCCGTGGCTCCGCTCCCCGCGCTGATCACCAGCGGAAGGGGGCCGTGGCGGCCCGGCATATCTTCGGCTATGCCATACCTTCCATTGTTCGCCGGGGGGGAATTACCATAGTGGGCAATCCTCCTGTCATAATTCCTGAATTTATTGTTGGTGGTCAGGGTTGTGACGTTGGTCTTGCTGTTGTATGAAGCGCCATACGTGATGGTGGGAATGGGAAGATTGTTGGCCGGGGGAACATTCATCACAATACTCTGAATGAGCGTGGAGGCGTCAAAAACGGTGGCGCTGCCCGGGTAGATCTCGATGATAATCGGACCTCCGACCAGGCTCATGGTCGTGGTTCCCGGCGGAAGACTGAATGAAGCATAAAAGGCATAGTTCTTTTCCGGATCGGCAGAACCCAATGTTTTCGGCATCGTAAACTGGCCACCTGTCGTGCTTTTGTACTGCAGATACTGCTCAAGCCCCGTCTGGGAAGTCGCATTGTTGCTCGAATCCAGACCCGTGACCAGGTTGCGGGCCGAAGATGGAAACGGGACCAATTCAGCGGACCCGCTCAAGCCCAATCCATTCAATCCACGGATGATATAGTTCACATGCCCGCTCCATGTGGGAGGACCGGGAGTTGGGTTGAATGGCTCCAGGATAACCACAGCCCCCACCGTAACCGGCGGCACCGGTGTCGGAAGCGGGGCATTTTCATAGACGGTAAATTGGACATTCCCGGGGTAGGTGATATCCGTGTCGAAAAGTTCCGTCATCGAAACGAGGATATTCCCGGATGAGTCGCGTATTTCATAGTAACCCAATTTGTCCTGCCGGTAGAAGATGATCGCGGCTTCCGTGATGGTGGAAAACCGGCCGAATCCCTTGGTTCCATTGGGCAGGACGGCCGGTACGATCTGGGACTGGCCGGTGATGAACCCGGAGGGATTGAACGGGGTGAAGTAGTACTTCGGATTGTCCCCGCTGCTGAAGGTGTTGACGCTGCTGCGGATGAAATCAAACATTTCGGTGAGGATCTGGTCGCGCGACTCGGGATACTTCTGCAGGAAATTCCCCCCGAGGCCGGGGATCGGCGATCCGGTCAGGCTCTGCAAGTAGGCATACAATTCCTGATTTCTCGAGGGCGAGGAGGGCGGAGAGGACACGTTTTTACTGAGATAAAAATCCATGAGCGGACTCTGGCTGCTCGGTATCGGAATCTGGGATCCGGAGGTGTAGGTGTTGTAGCGCTGGAAATAATAGGGTTTCCCCCCAATTGTGGAGCAGAAGGCGATCAGTTTGTCCTTGGAGTTGCGCGTGCCCCCCCCGCTTTCGGGATCGGGATCGACCTGCAGGGGCCAAAGGGTGATGCGGGGCTTGTTGAACAAATTCACTTCGGGGGTCCGGCTGGTGGCCGTCAGGAAAAAGCGCGTTCTATCAAGGTCGTTTTCCGAGAAATCCGTGGACGGTGCCTTGAGATTTTCCTTCCGGGGGTTGGCGGCGGCAACATTGTCGGTGATTTGGAACAAGAATTCGTCCACCGATGCAAAGAGGCGGTCCGTATCCGGCTGGATCGCCTGTTTGTTCTGGTTGCTCATGTTGACGTTCTTGGTCCCGCTTTGGCTGCCGGCATCCGCCCCGCTGGCGTCCTTGTCGTTCACCCGGGGAATGATCCCGTAGATCCGCTTGTTGTAGGCAACCGTTGTTTCGCCAGATAGTGGCGGAAATATGGTGCTCAGGGAGGTCATCGCCGGATGTCCCGGATACCGCTGGAATTCGTTCTGCGCCGGCATGTTGAGCGCCAGCCGCTCCTCATAGTTGGGACTGGTTTTATTGGGGGGGCTTCCCGTCATGCCGCCGCTTCCGACACCCATGGTCCAAGGCCGGTCCCAGAATGTTCCTTCCGAGGAAGTGTTGACGTTCACTTTGCTGGACTCGTCATCGGTCCAGAAGGCCATGCGTCCGACAATGGGATTTTTGGAAGTGGCCCCGCTGACTTTTTGGGTGGTGCCGTCCATTTGGGTGATGCGCCCGTCCTTGAGGACATACAGCCACCGGACCGGCATCGGCAGCGGATTGGTCTGGCTGGCAGTAACAGCAACGGCGGGTTTGGTGGTGTCGAGGAAACACCCCTCGATCGCGGGATCCGACCCCTCCAGCGCCACGCCCCCGGATGCATCTTTGCCCACTGCCGAAGGATTGATGATGGGATAGTGGTTCGCGACACCGACGCGGGTGGGTTTGTTCAGGTCGGTGAAAAGAGCCCCCCGGTCAGCCCAATCATCGGGAATTTCGCCGGCCTGGCTGGTCAGGGGATTGAATGCCCCGTCGACCCGCAGGCGGTCCGAGGAGTACAACTTGTAGGCGGCCACAGGGGCCCCGGTGTTGTCGTAGGTGCGGATCATGCCCGGCTGGGATGCCCAGGCGAGCCTGGGTTGGGCCGTGGCATCCTGGATCTGCGAGATGACGATATTGACGGAAGAGTCGGCCAGGGATTTGGCATCCAGCCCGCTGGCATAGGTCTTGGCCGATTTCAACTCGCTGGATACACTTCCCAGAAAGGCGACCATGAGGATGACAATGAGCGCCAGCATGCCCAGCACCAGCACCAGGGCGATACCAGAGTCGGGACGGGTGGGGCCGTGGCGGAAGATGGGCCCCTCGGGAAAATTCGCTCTCATTTGTTGCTCCATTTGGCCTCGCGCATGATGAGATCACTGCTGAAGACACGGTAAACAAGTTTCAGCCGGTTCCCGGTGAGGTTGCCGGATTTGGCATTGCAGATATCCTCGACCGCCTGGATATCCGCCTCAAGGAGGGAGGCGTCCCTGAAAAGGTTGGTCGAGGCCAGGTCCAGCACGGCAGGAGCCGTTGTGCCCGCCCCCTGGAGACGCATGGCCGACGGCTCATCCAAAACAATCATGACCACACGCAGCAAGGGCGGCAGCTGGTGATGGCGGGAAGCCGCCGTGATCCCGCCCTTGCTGGGATAGGCATTGAATTTGTCCGGAGGAAAGGGCGGGGATGCGGCAGCCCAGGAGGGATCGCTGGTGGCACCGAGGGAAATGCGGGAATTGTAATTGTAATTCGGGGCAATGCCGACTCCCTTCCCGGTCCTGGACGGGTCATCATCCCTTGTCGATAGTTTGGGAAGCAGAACCAGGGCGATGACATTTTCCGCCAATACTCGGCTGTTATTGGCGGCATTCTTCACAAACCAGTCGTTGGGTCCGGGCGCAGTGGTGGGACCGGCATAGACCGCCAGCTCCTCGGTGCTTTGCATCATTTCCTTCAAACGCCAGCGGTAACGCGGTTTGTAGCCGGGGGAGTTTTTGACATAATCCGGGACGGAAGCCGGCGCGTCATCGAACTGTAAAAAATAGCCGCAGGCATTGAGGGCATTTCCCAGTTTGGTGTAGGCCACGGAATATCCCAGCGGGGCCTGGAAAAATACCGCATGCGTCTGGGTGGCGATGGCCGGCGAACTGCCCTGGAGCAGTGTGGCCGCCTGTCCGGAGATGAAATGCAGGTCGGAAATGCGGTCGTAGGTGGCGGGCTCGAAACCGGCCAGGGATGCCGCCGGAACCTGCACGCGGGCCACGTTGCTGCTGTTGTAATAGTCGTAGTAGGTATTCAGGGTGGCCTGGCTGAGCTTGCGGGTCATGGCCTCAAAACCGGCCCGGGCTTCCTGGAAGGATTGGATTCTGGAGTTGGAATCCCTCCAGACCATTGAGGTCTGGTTGGTCAGTTTCAGGACCAGCCCCACGACAACAATGAGAAGGGCACAGGCCACCAGCATTTCGATCAGCGTGAACCCCTGGGGGCCTTTCCCCGGACGAGAAAAACCCCGGGCACTTTGGGTGCGGGTGGACATGGGATCAGCGTCCGTTGTCGGAAAGCAGGATGATCGATTTGCGGGAATCCGGATTAAGGGCCGGGTCGGACTCATGGTTGAATTTCACCGAGCGGGCCGTCACGATGCAAATGGCCACCGTCGCCAGCTTTTGGGTGCTGACCACCTGGGCCGGACCAGCGGGCAGATCGGTTTGGCTGACAACGGAGAACCCGGCCGTGTAATAGGCTTTGTCGGCCGTGGTTTTGTTCCCCTGGTTGTCGTAGTAATACAACGGGGCCGAGGCCAGTTGGCTCAGACTGGAAAAATCCGTTTGCAGCACCTCATTGCTTAATTGCTGTACTATTTGTGCCTCAATCGTCGCATCGATGGCCTGGCGGGAGGCATCCAAACCGACTGGCAACAGACCCAGAACAGGAATAAAGGCAAAAGCCACGATACCGAGTGCCAACAACACTTCCGTCAGAGAGAACCCCCGGTTCCCCTTTTGTTGTTTCATTCTGTATGGCGAAACTTTCATGCTCTTTTTCTTAATCACAATTTAAGACACTCCGCACGTATTGTCGATGTAAACTATGGTAATGCTCTATTGTGCTATGTAAATGCTTTATTTTTACCTTGCATAAATTTTTGTGCCCCGTGAGAATATATTTCCTATAAGTGCTTTATATATACGCGTTTATATGTTTATCATCTTACTCACTTTCAATTGCTTGGCATTCGATAAATGGAATGCTAACTGTGTCTCGCCCCTTGAATTTTCCCCTGTTTTGACATACGGCCCCCTATTTCTTCATGAAGCGACCCAAGTAAATACAAGCAACAATGCCAAAATCTTCCGTCTCATGAATAAAACTGACGACCCTATTAGGCGACCCATATTCGGAAGCAGCCCCGCAGCTATATTATTCTTATGAACACGCCTCTAACCCCCGTGAATTCCAAGAATGCCAACAAACGGAATATGCTCCCGTTCGGGGCCTTGGGCCTGTCTCTTTTGATCCATTTGGCCGTCCTGCTGATGGTCGGTGGCGCCGTCTTGGTGCAAGGGATCATTCCCAAGGAAGCCTTCCTGACCAGCGAAACGGCATCGTCCCTGGAGGAGTCCATGGTGCTTCCGGAGGCACCGCCGGAAGAGGTGATGGACAAACCCGTGTTGGAGCAGTTGACCGACGTGTCCCAGACCTCGTCGCAGGCCACTGACTCCGCCGACTTGTCGGCGGACGTGATCATTGCCAGTTCACCCAACGGTTCCATGAACCTGATGCCGGTCATGTCCAATGCCGTTTCCCCACTGGGCACCAGCCTCGGCGCAGGCACGGGAACCAAAGGCACGCGGGGAAACGGATCACCGAGCACCAAGATGGTCAACCTGTTCGGCAATCCTTTGGAGAGCTCAAGCCTGGGCGTCATTCTCGATGTGTCGGGCTCCACCCACAAACTGCTTCTGCCGGTCATGGAGGAAATCGACAAGAAATACGGCAACGCCAAGACCGTCCTCGCCATCGGCTGCGGCATGAGCACCAAACTGACCGACGTCACCGTCAAACCCTTCCAAGGCAGCAACCCGGACCCGGTCAAGGACAAGGCCGGGGCACGCACCACCCTGGGGCAGATCCTCATGGCCACGAACAGAAACGCGGAATTTGAAAAATACGTCAAGAAGCTCAAGCACCGTGAGGATGTCTGGTATGTCCAGGGCGGGGACATTTTCGCCACCCGCTTTGCCTTTGAAAAACTCATCGAGGAAAAAGTCGACACGATCTTCTGGTTCGCCGACTTCGCGGATGCGGTGGCCGTTTCCGAGGCGGAGGATCTGGCCAAAAAATTGAGAAGCAACAATATCAAGGTGATCCTTTTCGATTTCACGGGGAAAGCCACCAAGCCCGCGCCCCTCATCCTGCCCCAAAAAACCGGCGGCAAGGCCATCAGCCAGGTCATCCAATAACCGGGGGGGGCAAAAGAGAGGCCGCACTCTTGCCGCCTGTTTTCGACGGCTTGCGACAGGAGTGTCGCCTCTCCACCAAAGGAATTTAGAGCACATCCGGTTTTAACGGACGCAATTCTTCGGGCCTTGTGGCTTTCTAGCCGGCCCCGCTGGGGCCGGTCCGGGGCCAGCGGCCCCGGCTACAGCGTCCACCAAAACCAGAAAAGCTCTAGGGCTGAAAGCGCGTTCGGAGCGCTTTTGCCTTTGGCACTTGTTCCGTTGGATTGTTTATCAATCCGCTCCCACCATCACCGCCTCCACGCGGACCGGCTCGGAACGCGTCGGCAGAACCGGCAACAGGTTCCCGCGGACAACCCGGCCGTCCACCACCAGGGATTTCACCCCCCGCTGCCTGCCCTGCGGGTTCTTGACCTCGATGATGTACGTATTGCCGCGGAACCGCCTCGTGACAGTGAAACCCTTCCATTTCGCGGGAATCACCGGATCGACACGCAAGCCGTCGTACTCGGTGCGGATGCCCAGAATCCACTGCGTGATGGTGAAGTAAGTCCAGGCCGCCGTGCCGGTCAGCCACGAGTTCTTGGCCTCCCCGTGTGTCGGCGCGTCTTTGCCCGCGATCATCTGGGCAAAAACATAGGGCTCGCACCGGTGCAGATGCCCGATCTTCTCGCGGGCGGATGGATTGATCCGGGTGTAATAGTCGAATGCCCGGTTGCCATTGTCGGTCATCGCCTCCGAGATGATGATCCACGGGTTGTTGTGGCAGAAGATGCCCGCATTCTCCTTGTAGCCCGGGGGATAGGTCGAAATTTCACCCATCTGGATGTAGTACTTCGAAAAGGCCGGTTGTTGGAGCACAATGCCGTGTGGGGTGGCCAGATGCCGGTTCACCGACTCCAGCGCCTTCCGGGCTTTGCCGTCGCCCAACCCCACGCCCGCCATGATGCACATCCCCTGGGATTCGATGAAGATCTTCCCTTCCTCGCATGACTTCGAGCCGATGGGCCGTCCCTGGTCATCATAGGCGCGGACGAACCATTCCCCGTCCCAGCCATGTTGCTGGATGGCTTTTTCCATTTCCGCGATCCCGGCCAGACAGCGGGTGGCGTCCTCATTCTTGCCGCGCTTCCCGGCAATGGCCGCCAATTCCCTCGCAGCTAGGACGAAAAGGCCGGCTATGAAAACCGACTCGGCCACTTTTCCCTCCTTGTTGGTGGTGGTTTGGAATGACTCACCGGGGGTGTTGGAGAAACAGTTCAGGTTGAGGCAATCATTCCAGTCGGCCCGTCCGATGAGGGGCAGGCGGTGCGGTCCAAGCCGCTCCAAAGTATACTGGTAGCTCCGCAGCAGATGTTCATACAGGGGGCGCTCGGAGCCGGGTTTGTTTTCGAATTGTACCGGCTCATCGAGGATGCCCCAATCGCCGGTCTCTTTAAGGTATGCGGCTACACCGATGATGAGCCAGTGCGGATCGTCGTTGAACCCGCTGCCGACGTCATTGTTGCCGCGCTTGGTGAGCGGCTGGTACTGGTGGAACGCCCCGCCGCTTTCGAGCTGTGTTGCGGCGATATCGAGGATGCGCTCGCGGGCCCTCGCAGGTACCATCTGGACAAACCCGAGCAGATCCTGGTTGGAATCCCGGAAGCCCAGCCCCCGTCCGATGCCCGACTCGTAAAAGGAGGCCGAGCGCGACATGTTGAACGTGGCCATGCACTGGTAGGCATTCCAAATATTGACCATGCGGTTGGCGTGGACGTCCGGCGATTTCATCTGGCAAATCCCAAGCAACCGGTCCCACGATTCCCTCAACGCCCCCAATGCCGCCTCCACATTTTTGCCGTCGAGGTATTTGGCAATAACCGGCTTCACCGAACGCTTGTTGATCGTCTGGGATCCGGGAGGGTTGAATTTGTCCTCCACCGGATTCTCATGGTATCCGAGGACGAAGATTATTTCCCGGGTCTCGCCCGGCTTGAGGGTCACTTTCACATGGTGTGAACCGTGTGGGGCCCACCCATGGGCAATCGAATTGAAGGATTTGCCCCGTTCCACAGCCGCCGGATTGTCCCAACCCCGGTAGGCTCCGAGGAAGGTGTCACGCTGGGTGTCGAAGCCGGCGAGTTTTTCCGAGCAGGCAAAATAGGCGAAGTGGTTGCGCCGCTCACGGTACTCCGTCTTGTGGTAGATGACCCCGTCCACCACCTCGACCTGGCCCGTGCTGAAATTGCGCTGGAAATTTGTGGCATCGTCCTGGGCGTCCCACAGGCAGAATTCGATGCTGGAAAAAAGGGACAACTTGGCCGGTTTTTTCCGGTGGTTGGTGATCCGGCACTTCCAAATTTCCAGGGTTTCCCCGAGCGGAACAAAATAGGTGGTCTCCACCGCGATCTGTTTGAAGGTCGACCCGATCTTTGTGTAGCCCATGCCATGGCGGCATTCGTATTTGTCGAGCTTGCTGCGGGTGGGCTGCCAGGAGGGCGACCAGAATGCGCCTGAAACATTGTCCCGAATGTAGAGATATCGCCCGCCGACATCGAACGGGGCATTGTTGTACCGGTAGCGTGTCAGGCGGCGGAGGCGCGCATCCCTGTAAAATGAATAGCCGCCGGCGGTATTCGAGATGAGGCCGAAGTAGGATTCGCAACCGAGATAATTCATCCAGGGCAGTGGTGTGTCCGGCCGCTCAATGACATATTCCCTGTTCTGGTCGTCGAAGTGTCCGTATTTCATAGTGTGGGGCAGGATCAGGTATGCAGCGAATTGCAAGGTTGTCCGCAATCATCGCGCAGCTGAATCCAAGTTCGTGATTTTATATGAGCCACACACTTCAGCGTGTCAATTTCACGTTTGGAAAAACCGCCTCATTGCTATACCCCGGCGGCATGCGGGTGTCCCAATCCAACGGTTAATCGATGGATGGGATGGAATTTTCCCGGGCCGGCCGGACTCAAACTTCGAAGCGGAGTGTCACGATCTCAAAGGGGCGGAGATCCAGAACAACTCCGCCTCCGGACCGCACCAGCTCTTCTCCCGCGCGTTCCAACAAATCGGCACGCTGGACCCGGCGGACAGGCAGTGTGGTACCGAGCGTGCAACGGCTGTGGTTTCCATGCGCCTCGTAAAGTCGCACGATCAGGGCCTTGCCCTCGTCTGCGCGCTTGACGGCCTCGATCACAACACCCTCCCCTTCAAGAGTGAAATAGGAATGCCTCGCGGGCAGTTTTCCTTTGGAAGGCTTGATGGCGATTTGTCGCAAGGGCTCATTCAAGGCATAGCCCTCTTCAATCACCCCGGCCGCCCGGAAATCCCCCGGATGCGGAAGCAGGGAATAGGTGAAGCGGTGGAGTCCGCGGTCCGCGGTGGGATCAGGCGATTTCGGCGCGCGCAGGAGACTCAAGGACAGTGTATGCCCGTGTACATCATAGCCGTACTTGGAGTCGTTCAACAGCGCCACACCATAGCTGCCTTCGGACAAGTCGGCCCATTTCTGGGCACAAACCTCGAAGCGGCCCAGATCCGCATCGGTATTGAAATGCGCGGGACGTTTCAGGTGTCCATACTGGACCTCGTAGGTCGCATGATCCGCGTGGACCCGGACCGGGAATGCGACGCGCAGGAGGCGGTTGTCTTCGTGCCATTCAACTTCGGTTTCGAAATCCAATCGGGCCGATCCTGCTGTGAGCACGATGCGTTGCGTCAGGGTCGAACGCCCGAAGCGGCGCACCACCCGGAGCACAGAACGGAGCGGGTCGCTTTCGACCACGCTGAGCGATTCGAGGGCCGTGATGGTCTCTGATGTTTCGCGGTCGAAGATCTCCACTTCCCACGCATCGAAAATAGGCGGAAAATCCTTGTGGAGTTCCAGACGGTTCGCGCATTCGCCCGCCGGAAGGACCTCGCGCCCGGCACGGTGGTCATAAATCCGGCTGAGTTGCCCGTCGGCCGCCCATTCCACGCGGAGTATCCCATTGTCAAAGGCGTTTGCCTCGACTTTGACCGGAAGAATACCTGCAGGCAGATCCGGCAGTTTCTCGCGGTCGACCAGGGTGTAGCCCAAAGGGGGAACCTCGACCATGGACAAGCCCCGGCCTTTGATCTCCACGACTTCCCGCCGGGCATGGCCCAATGTGTTGACCAGGACCAGAGGATCCCGGGCCGTCCCGGTGTCAATCTGTCCAAGGAGGAAGGCGAGCGATTGGTCCACGACCGGTGCCGCGAGCGCGGTGACAGTCGAATAATCCTTCACATTGTCCTCATACACCCACTGGATCGACGATCCGGGGATGATGTCGTGGAATTGGTTCAGAAGCAGAAGTTTCCAGGCCCGGTCCAGGCGGGCTGTTTTGGGCGGCGTTCCCGGGGGCGCGACCGTGACATCGTAGACTGCCCGGGGAGGTTCCGGGGCGGCCAGTGTTTCGGGTGCACCGAGGGAATAGGACAATGCATCAAACATCTCGGCGGCACGCAGAAGGAATTCGCCCCGCCGGTTGCCCTGCTTGGTCGCTGCCTGGGTGGTGTATGTGCCGCGGTGTTTTTCCAGATAAAGCTCCCCGACCCACACCGGCAGATCCCGCGCGTCGGCCTTGGCTTTCTCAAAGAATGAAGCAACTGTTTCCAATTCCACCGCCGGAAGGCCCTCGAAATTCCCCAGGCGTGCGCCCGCTTCCAGCATGTCGCGGGTCGGTCCGCCACCGCCGTCGCCATACCCATAAACGTACAGCGACCGGGTGGCACGGTCATGGTCCTTGAAATTGTGCTGCGAATAGAGCAGCTCCTTGGGTTCCATGACCGCATTGTAAGTGTCGGCGGGCGGAAAATGGGTGAAAATGCGCGTACCATCGATCCCCTCCCAGAGGAAGGTGTGGTGCGGGAAGCGGGTGAACTGGCTCCACGAAATCTTCTGGGTCAGGAAGGAATCGATCCCCGTCTGCTGGTAGATTTGCGGCAAAGCGGCGGAATAGCCGAAAACATCCGGGATCCAGGCATTCCGCACATCGAGGCCGAATTCCTCCCGGAAGAAGCGCTTGCCGTGCACGATCTGGCGGACGAGCGATTCGCCGCCGGGCAGGTTGCAATCAGGTTCCACCCACATGCCCCCGATGGGTTCCCATTGCCCTGATGCCACGGCCTTCTTGATGCCCGCGTAGATGGAAGGGTAGAGCGCCTTGATCCATGCATATTGCTGGGCCTGGGAGCAGGCGAAGACATAACCGGGATATTCCGCTTGGTAACGCAGGGCGGTGGAAAACGTGCGGGCGCATTTGCGGATGGTCTCCCGGAGCGGCCATAACCAGGCGGTGTCGATGTGGGCGTGCCCGACAGCGGAAATACGATGCACCGTATCCCCGTTTTTCTTCCCGAGCACCCCCTGGAGGGCGGCACGGGCCCGGGCGATGCTGGAGGGATCCTGTTCATCGAACAGGTTCACGGATTCATTCAATGCGTAAAGCAACTGCCCCCGGCGCGGGTCGCTCGGGAAATCCGCGTTGGCCGGGGCGGGAACCGGGGGCAACCAGCCCGCCGCTTTCGGGAATATATTGGGCAGGGCCTCGAGCGCACCCAGGGCAATGCGGAAATCCTGGTAGTAATCCCAAATCTCCCTGTTGAAGACGGCAAGCTCGGCCTGCCGCAACTTGAACCGCGGAGCCGCGGCAGGATCATGCATCAGGGTGACTTCCGGATCGTGCGGATTCGCCGCCGCCTCGATATAAAATTCGAACGCTTCTCCCCCGCGGGCGGAAGCGGTTATCGGCACGTCGCGCCGGTTGACATTGAGGGCGCGGATCGGGATGCCTCCCTGCCACACCTGGCCTTCCACGGTAAATCCCTCGCTCACTTTGGGCACGGCGCCGAGATCAATTAATGCAACCACCTCCGCGCCCGCCCACGCGGCCGGAATGGTTCCGGAAAAGCGGAACCACGTCGTCTCCCAAGGCCGCCCCCAGACGGTTTCAGAACTGAAAGGGGCAAACGCACGTTTCTTCACCGCATCCCAGGCAAGGGGCTCGCCCTCCAACACCGTGGCCTCGATTTCAAGCGCGGGACCATGGGTATGGATAAGCGGGCGGATGCGCTTGTGCAGGGTATGATGAAGACGGTCTTGGGTCAGGCGGGGATGTTTGTGCATTTGATTCAGTCGGTCTTGCGTAAGATTGGGGAGCGTTTACGTGAGGCAGGGGACCTTGAGGGTCAATACTATGATGTAACACTCCATAGGGCACCTTCTATCTGAATTCTACTATCAAATCCACCGCTTTCTCCCTCTGGGCGCAATGCTATAGTCCGCCTCTCCTTTCGGACGTCATTTATTTGTAAAAAAATATACCGGTAATACGGCGGATTTCCCTCCCCCTATTTAATGCAACCTGCGACCCGGGATCAGGCCAGTCTGCCAGTGCAGACATTCTCTTGGAGATTCAAGGCAGCGGCCGGTGGGAATGCAGGCAAGCCCCCCCCTTTACCCGCACGGATCAGGCCACGAAACCAAACTTGCACCGGTTCCCCCCATGCCGGCCCGGAATCATCCTTCAAAGCAGCCCGATACGTGCGTATGCCTCTTTTCCGGGCTCCAACGTGATGGCGGACTGGATACCGGCATCGTTTTTCCCGGAATCCGTTTCGACCAGATAGGTGCCGTGGAAGCCGCGGAAATGAAATTTTCCCTCCGCATCCGTGACGCCGGAAGTCTCGGTGTGCCATTCCCGGTGGAAGAGATGTTTCAATGCTTCGAAGGCGGGTTTCGGGCTCATATCCTCGAAAAGCAGTCCGGAGCACACTTTCTGCTCCCCCTGCGCCGCCCCTCCGTCGGGAAGGTTCCACCAACTGATACCGCCAACGGCTGGGTGACTGAACCAAAGCCGGTAAAAATTGCGGGCCACCTCGGCCTGGGCTTCAAGCCCTTCCGGTGTATTGCCCGGGGCAGTGAGGGTTATTTCACTGATATGGACCGGGAGTTGGAATTGACCGTAATGGTCCAACGCCTCGAACAGTTGTGCAGGGCGGAAAATTTCACCCCGGGCGGCTTTCACCAACTCCTCGTCGCTGAACAAATGGAACTGGAGGCCGATTCCGCCGATGCGGGCTTTTTCCCTGAGGAGCCGTTCGATCAACCGGGTATAACCCCGGTGCCCGAGATTCCATGCCCCGGTGGTTTCATTGATGTCGAACCGCGAATCCGCCGGGAAGTACCGCTCCGCCCATTCAAAGGCCGCTCGCTCGTAATTTTCGAACATCGGATGGCCCAGCGGGGGGCGGACATGGTCGAAGACCGCCTCGTTGAGCACATCCCAGTTCTTGATGGAACCGGCGTAGCGCCCACCAATCTCCCGGAAGCGCTGCTCCCAGAGGGGGATCGCCAAAGCGGGATCGGCGGGCAGCCAGTCGGGCACGGACCATTTCCGGAAGGCCCAGACCAGCGTGTGACCATGCATGCGCAGGCCGTGCCTTTCGCAAAACTCCACCACCATGTCGGGCGAAGGCCGCCGTGCGATACGCGGCACACTGTGGGCCCGGTAGCGGGGACGACCCTGTTCCGGCTCCAGTGTCCTCCAATAAAAAGGGACGGTTGCCCCATTGAAGAGCTCGCAAAACCTCCGCTCGTACTGGCGGTTGGTCTCGTCTTGGGGATAATCCCCCAGCTTGAAAATATTCGCGCCGAGATGGAAAGGGCTGCTCTGCTGTTGCACCCGGATATTGACTCCGGCAATGGGTTTGCCATCGAAAGCAACGGTTTGAATCGTCGCATCGCCCTGGCGGTTCCGGCGGATCCCTTCATCCATGCGGGCCTGCAGTTCCGTTTCGTTCCAGAGATCGCGGTAAGTTTGGGTGATCATTGAAAATCAGGATGCAGGGCCTTGCCGGCCCAAGAATCCACCCTGCCCAAAACCCTGTCCTGCTTCAAAGTATTTTACATTTTGAAAGTCATATATTATGCATCGACCCAATCTGCCGCCTTTACACGACGATCCACCGTGGGACCGCATAAATCCCCTCGCCGCTTCAAGTGGAGCGGTCATAAATTTCCAGGGTAACCCGGCCTTCCACGGAGCCTCCCTCAAAATAGCTTCGCAAATTTTTAAGCGCAAAATCACCGCAGCTTGCAAACGAATCTTCCGTGGGACCGGCAATATGGGGCGACATTAGGACCGCCTCGCAGTCCCGCAGTGGCGAATCCATGGGCAATGGTTCTGTTTCATAAACATCAAGGGCCACCCGGATTCTGCCCGCGACGGCCATTTCCGCCAATGATCCCTCGTCGACCACCGCCCCCCGGCCCACATTCACAAACACCGCCCCGGGAGGCAATTTCTCCAAAAGCTCCCGATTGACCACGCCGCGACTCCTCTCCGTCAGCGACTCCAGTTCCACCAAAATGTCCGAGCCCGCAAACAGTTCCGCCAAATCCCCACAGCGCCGGACTTCACAACGGCGGAACAATTCTTCCGGAACCCCTTCCGAATAGGCCGACAAAACCACGCCGAAAGGCCTCAGCAAAGACACCAGCTCGCGGGCGATGGCGCCAAATCCGTGGATGCCCACCCGCCTGCCCTTGAGGGAGCGGGTCTTCAGCGCTGACTTGGCCCGGGTTCCATCCGCCTGGCCCTTCATGCATCCATTCCACAAGGCCATGTTCCTCAATGATCCCAGGATCAATAGAACCGCATGCTCCGCAATCGTATGGCTGATGCTGCTTCCCCAATTGCTGACCAGCACACCTCTTTCAAGCCACGATCTCGGAACATGGCCCCTGACCGAACCGGCCAGATGGCAGACATAACCCGGCAATTCCCCAAGAAATTCCGGATCCGGCAATACCGGGGTTCCCCACCCCGTCACGACCACTCGTGGACACTTTTCCCGGAGCAAGCGGGTCAGGGATTCCGGAGACATCCCGGACGCGTCCGCCCACTCGGTCCGGAAGGGCAGAGTCTTTGCGGCATCCCATCCGGGCAAAAATCCCTCCCTGACCCCCGGAGTCAGCGCAAATAACACAACAGGCTCATTCATGGGATCCACTCTATTTAATGCCCTATCCCTCGGTCAACCCACGACACAGACAAGGCCCTTTTCAATCCAAGCGAGGGTTTTACACCATCCCGGGTCTATAATATCAGGATATGAAGCCAAATCGAGGCGGGGGCCACTTCCATAAAGTTGCTCAAATGGGTGCGGAATAGTTTTCCTGGCCCTTATGTTTGCCGGACACACCTATAATGTGCCGTCTGCATCCACGTTTGACTTGACCGCCCTAGTGTCGCACGCTTTTCCCGTGAACTGGAACGCGGGTGCCCCGCTGGCCATAAGTGATTTCCCGATGGTTCTTGATACAGGCTTGCTGGGCACGATAAACGAGATTTTCGGTTAGCCCCCACATTTTAGATTAATGTTGGGAAACAAACTTTTAATCTATGAAATTATCTCTCCTGCATGGCCTGGCGATGCTGGGCGCACTGGCGCCTGTCTTGTCGGCAGAGGAGCCTGCGGGCCTGGCAGGCCAGAGCGAATCTGCGGCCATCGATCCCGCCGCCGAGATCGCGCGCTATGGATCCGATGATTGGAAGCTGGTCTGGTCGGATGAATTCGACCGTGAAGGCCTTCCGGACCCCCAAAAATGGGGATATAAAAAAGGGTTGGTGCGCAATAAGGAAAAGCAGTTCTACACCGAGGCCCGCGCAGAAAACGCCCGGGTTGCCGACGGCCAACTGCTCATCACCGCCCTGCGCGAGCCTTGGGAGGGCGCGCAGTACACCTCGGCCAGCCTGACCACCCAGAACCAATTCACTTTCACTTACGGGAAGATCGAAATCCGCGCCAAAGTTCCTCCGGGACGCGGGGTATGGCCGGCCTTGTGGACCCTGGGAGCCAACAAGCCCCAGGTGCGTTGGCCAGGATGCGGGGAAATCGACCTGATGGAATTCGTCGGGTTCAGACCGGATAAATTCTTTTTCAATGTCCACACCCGGGCTTTCAACCACAACAAAAAAAACCAGAAAGGAACGGGGGTGTCCTCTCCCGATGCCTGGAAGGACTTCCACCTCTTCGGCCTGCTCTGGAACCGGGAACGGCTGGTGTGGTTTATGGATGGGAAACCGGTTTTTGCCTTTGCCAACGACGGCGGGGATGTAGACCACTGGCCCTTCGACCAACCGCAATTTCTCATCATGAACCTGGCCATCGGCGGCAGCTGGGGAGGAATCGGGGGAATCGATGACTCGATCTTTCCCGCCACGATGAAGGTCGATTACGTTCGGATTTGGAGCGGGAAATGAGGTGGAGGAATTGCGGCACAGCCCATCTGCGGCAGAATGTGCCGGGAAAACCGGTGTAGGGGAAGGCCGAATCGATGGAATAGGACTTCATGCGTTACAGAGACTGGCTCAATTTAAACATCCACCTGCTATGGTGCCACAATTTGCCGGTGGCACGGGGGCGCAAGGATGCCGGCGGGATCATGCGATCCACGGAATATACCAACAGCGGGGCGTGGCTGGTCAGAGAAGGCTGGGCCCAGGTGGAGCAAGCCGGCCAATGCCATCGGGCGGAGCCCGGCCAGTGGTTGATCGTAAAACCGGGTCGGCGTGTGCAAACTTTTTCCGCAAATGCCCGTCTGATTTCCATCGCCTTCGATGCGCGCTGGCCGGATGGCTCACACCTCTTCGACAAAGGCCTGAGTCTGGTGGTGGACGGCAAGGAAGCACCCGAATTGGAGAGGCTGGTGCGCCCCATTCTCCTAACACTCAAGCGGATCAATCCCGACACTTGGGACGCACGCGATCACGTGGTGGATCTGGGCCTCTTCTTCCGGATCGAACAACTCTTGTTCCGCTGGCTCGTGGCACTCGCCAAAGTGTTGGCCGCACGCGGCATTGTCCATTCAGGGCATTTCGGCATCGACGAGCGGGTCCGTGCAACGATCGATCTCATGCACACCTTCGACCCGGCCGAGACCCTGGACTCAGCACGTCTCGCCGCAAAGGTGGGCCTGAGCCAGAATCACCTCGTCCGCCTGTTTCGTCGTGACCTGCAAAACACCCCCAGTCAATACTGGGACCGCTTGCGGATCGAACACGCGCGCCTTCGTCTCCTGCAACCCGATGCCCGGGTGAAGGAAGTCTCCATCGAACTCGGCTTCACTTACCTGTCCCACTTTTCAAAGTGGTTTAAGCGGCATACAGGCCAGACCCCAAGGGCAACTCGGGATGCATGAAATGTATAAGCTATTAAGTAAAATGTATACCTGAGACCGCTCGACTTGAATTCTGCCATGGGATTGATTAATGCGATGACAGTTCCTCCCCCTAATTCGTCGGCGAGGTTCTGGCTGGGCGCGCTACTGATTCTCCTCGAGACGGGAATCGCTCCCGCTGAGGCCGCAGAGGATCCTGCTCTGGGCAAGCAACCGGTGGCCGTGAACCAAGTGGGCTACGAGACTGGGCGCTCAAAACGCTTCACCGCTCCGAAAGCCAAAGAAGGAACCCCGTTTGTGGTGCGTTCGTCGGGCGGGGGCGATCCTTTGTTTGCCGGCAAGATTCAGAAAAACATCGGCGATTTTTCATCGTTTAAACCGGAATCCTCAACCGGACATTTTGTGGTGGAAGTGGAAGGGGCGGCGGGTTCGAAAGCCGGCAGCGACCCGTTTTTGATCCGGCCAAATCTGTATCGCGAACAATTCTGGCAGACGGCGGTGGATTTTTTGATCGATACGCGGTCGGCTGTGGGGACTTATCCCGGTGCCTATGGCGGCAGTCCCTGGCGCGATGGCACCTATTACGATGCCATTATTCCCTCATTGGTGTTGTTTTACCTCGCCGACCCCAAAGGGGTGGATGCCATGCCCAAACAGATTGACTGGGAGGCGGACAAGAAGCGCGTGACCGCCCCGGCTTTCATATTCAACGACAAGGATCCCGGAGCCAAAGGCGTCATGAATTCTGTCCGGGCCTATTATGAACTCGAACCTCCCGCCGCCAACGCTCCCGACGTGGTGAAACTGATCCACTGGGGGGCGGGTTTTTATCTGGTCAATCCCCTCACCCAGGACCCTTCCAAAGATCCGGACCCAGGGAAGCTCCACCCGCAGACTGTGGAACAGGTCGCCTACGTCGTATGGGCATGGCCGGTGCTCAAGAAGTGGCTGCCGGAATCCTTCTATCAACGATGCCGCGACTTTTGCTTTGTTAATTGGAAGCCCTCGTGCGAAATCAGCTCTTGGTGGGACCCCAAGACCTACCTGACTCCTGAAGATCTCACGGAAGGCAATCCGATGGGCGGTCTGCTTCACCCCTACAAGGGGCGCCACGCCCCCGGACACTCGATCGTCCCCAATCTCCTGATGCATGAAGTCGCCAAGCGTGAAGGCCGTGACGATGCCTCGGTCTACCTTGATGCGGCTGTCCAGCAGGCCGAGTGGTGCGTGAAAAATCTCGATTGGAATGACCCGCGCACAACCAAAGGGCACCGGATGAGCGAGCACCGCACCATCCCCAATCTTGTCTGGTTGTTGCAAAAGTATCCGGCGCAAGCCCCTCCTGGCCTGAAGCAAAAAATCAACGACTGGGTGGATGTCGCACTGGCCAGGTCGGACAACCTCTGGGACTACCGGAGATTCGACATGGAAAAGCACTGGTCGATTCCTAAACTCAACGACGTCGGCAACCTGCTCTCGTTCCCCGCCATCGCAACGGCCGCAAGCTGGGTGGTCGATGACGCCCGGAAAAAGGCCCGGCTGGAACAACTTTCCACCGCTGCAATTGATCACGTCTTCGGTCGCAACCCCCGCCTGGCCGCATCACCCGCCAAACCGGAGATGGGTTTCCCCGAGATCGAGCGTGGCTGGCCCCAACATTACAAGGAAGACAGGTGCGCACGCCTTGAGCTTTGCCGCGGATCGATTTCCTCCGCCCCCGGCACCGAGATGTATCCCTTCAATCCGGAAGGAAACTACCGCCACGCAGAGGGATGGGTGAACTACGGGGCAAGCTGGTGCATCAGCCTCGCCTACCTACGCTTTGATGCCACAGCAAAAACCACTCCGGCTCCCTGATACCGGGAAGGCACACAGAGAAGCGGAAGCCCCTTTCATGTATTCCATGGTTTGCTGCATTTTTTCCAGTTTATGAAAATTAAAGGGATGCGTTGGTGGATCGTGGTGTTGGTTTTCCTCGCCGCGGTTCTCAACTATGTGGACCGCCAAACGCTCTCCGCACTGGCGCCAACCATCCAGGCGGATTTGGGCCTGGATGACCGCGAATACGCCAACATCCTCAATATTTTTCTGGTCGCCTACACCCTGGCCTATCTTGTCTCCGGGAAACTGGTCGACCGCATGGGAACGCGGCACAGCACTCTGCTATTTGTCGTCTGGTGGTCGGTGTCCAATGTGGCCACAGCGTGGGCACAAGGCATGCGCTCCATGGGTATGCTCCGTTTTTCACTGGGCCTCGGTGAGGCGGGCATTTGGCCCGCCGCGTCCAAGGTCGTATCCGAGTGGTTCCCTTCCCGCGAGCGGGCCCTGGCGATTGGATTCTACACCATGGGAGCAACCATCGGGGCCACGGCAGCTCCTTACATCGTCATTCCTCTCGCGACTTATGACTACGCCGCAAACCTGCCCTCGATCCATTCGCTCTTCGGCCATGGAACGGGCTGGCGCATGGCATTTTTGGCCACGGGCCTGATGGGCTTTATCTGGGTCATCCCATGGCTTTTGCTTTACCGGAAGCCCCGCGAAAACAATTTTGTGGGCCAGGCGGAGTTGGAACTGATCGAAGATGGAACTGCGGAGACTGCGGCATCGGATGAGAAGGCATGGCCATGGGCAAAAGTACTGCGGTTCAAACCCCTGTGGCTGCTGCTCGTCGGAAGACTCCTCACAGACCCGGTTTGGTATTTTTATCAATTCTGGTTTGCAAAGTACCTCAATACGGACCGTGGTGTCGCCCAGTCCGATCTGACTATCACTTGGGTCATCTACGCTGCTGCCGGGGTAGGATCGCTGGCCGGAGGTTGGTTATCCGGGGTCCTCATCAAACGCGGAGTGGCACCCGTGAAGGCCCGCCTTTGGGTGATGCTGGGCTGCGCCTGCCTCACCCCGCTTTCCCCGCTGGTCGCTACGGTCAGTGGACTGCCGTTGACCATGGTGCTTACCAGCGTTGCGGTATTCGCTTCCCTTTCCTGGCTGATCAACATCAGTGCGCTGATCGTGGACGTCTCTCCCAGGCACTCTCTTGGAACCATCTTCAGCGTCGTGGCAGCGGGAAGCACACTGGGCGGCATCGTCATGAATATGATCGTGGCTGCCATGGTCTCCGGCCCGTCAACCAAACCTGCAGGGTTTCTGGATGCGGGATTCAGGCAAGTCATGGGCCCCTTGCTCGATTTGGCTTCCGGCCAGGGTTACAGCCCATGGTTCATGGCCATGGCGTTCCTCCATCCCCTCGCCTTGCTCTTCCTTTGGACGGGAGGAATCTCACGACCCGCGCCGCCCTCCACCAATAAATCTTAAACTCTCTCCCCCACTTTTTTTCAGTTATGATTATCGAACACGCCACCAATCGCCGCGAACTGCTCGCGGTGGAACTCAACGCCGACCTCGTCATTGTCGGCGGCGGCCTTGCCGGCACCTGTGGCGCAATTTCCGCCGCACGCGAGGGATTGAATGTCATCCTCGCTCAAGACCGCCCTGTGCTCGGCGGAAACGCCTCCAGCGAGGTGCGCCTCTGGGTGCTCGGCGCGACCTCCCATCTGGGCAACAACAACCGCTGGTCCCGCGAGGGCGGAGTGATCAATGAAATCCTGGAGGAAAATCTTTATCGGAATCGCCAGGGCAACGCCCTGATCTTCGATACCATCCTGCTGGAAAAATGTTTCAAGGAGCCCAATCTTAAGCTCCTGCTCAACACCGCCGCGCTTGAAGTGGAAAAGAGTGACCCCGACAACATCTCAGCAGTACACGCGTTTTGCTCCCAGAACTCGACCCGCTATCTCCTCAAAGCGCCCTTATTCTGTGACGCCTCCGGTGACGGCATCCTCGGGTTCATGGCAGGAGCCGCTTTCCGCATGGGTGCGGAGTCGAAAGAAGAATTTGGCGAGGCCTTCGCGCCGGATGCCTCCTATGGGCAGCTGTTGGGGCACTCGATGTATTTCTACAGCAAGGACGTCGGCACACCGGTCAAGTTCGTGCCGCCAAGATGGGCGCTGCAGGATATCACGAAGATCCCGCGCTACCGCCAGTTCCATACCAACATGCAGGGCTGCAATTTCTGGTGGCTCGAATACGGCGGACGCCTCGACACGGTCCACCAGACCGAAGAGATCAAATGGGAACTCTGGAAAGTCATCTACGGCGTATGGAACTATTTCAAGAACTCCGGCAAGTTTCCCGAGGCCGAAACCATGAGTCTTGAGTGGGTCGGTCACATCCCCGGCAAGCGCGAGAGCCGGCGCTTCGAAGGTGACTACATGATTCGGCAACAGGACCTCGTGCAGCAGACCGTATTCGACGATGTGGTTTCCCATGGTGGATGGGCCGTCGATCTCCACCCGGCAGATGGCGTATATTCCGAACTTTCAGGCTGCACCCAGTGGCACTCAAAAGGGGTCTATGGGATCCCCTACCGCTGCCTCTACAGCAAAAACATCAACAACCTCTTCCTCGCCGGACGCATCATCAGTGCGAGCCATGTCGCTTTCGGGTCCACCCGGGTTATGGCCACCTGCGCCGTCGGAGGTCAAGCCGTGGGCATCGCCGCCGCCGTCTGCCGCAAACAAGGCCTGCGCCCCCGGGATCTCTCCAGCGGCGATCGCTTGCGCGATCTACAACTGCGGCTCGAACGCCGCGGCCAGTATCTCCCCGGATGTGAAACTACAGATCCCACCGACCTGGCATCCTCCGCCACCGTCACCGCGAGCTCACAGTTGAAAATCAGTGCGATCAAGGCCAGCGACAAAATGCTCAAGCTCGAAAACGGCTGGGCCATGTTGCTGCCCTTGGCTCAAGGAGCCTGCCCGGTGTTTGCCTTCGATCTCGTTGCCGTGGCACCTGCCTCCCTGCGCGTGGAACTGCGCCGCGCCCAAAGACACGGTAATTTCACCCCCGACGAAACCCTCGAAACCCTCGAAATCCAAGTGCCCGCCGGCGGCTCGCACCCCGAAATCCGCTTCAGTCGTTCACTCGATCGTACGGGTTACTACTTCGTCCAACTCTGCGCGAACCCCTCCGTCTCCGTGCGACTTTCCGACCAGCGCCTCACGGGTGTGGTCTCGGTGAGCAACTCTTTCAACAAAGCGGTTGCCCAGTCCAGCGTCCAGTCCCCTCCCGATGGCATCGGCATCGACACCTTCGAGTTCTGGCTTCCCAAGCGACGACCCGAAGGACACAACCTCGCATTGACGATCCATCCGCCCCTCGAAGGATTTGCCCCATCCAACGTCAAGCAGGGCCCGTCCAGGCCCACCACCGCCGTCAACGCCTGGGTCGCCGATCCCGCCGACGCCAAACCCGAACTGACGCTGAATTGGGCGAATACTGTGAATATCCGTCACATCGTCATCGAATTCGATCCCGATTGGGATCACCCGATGGAAAGCGTACTCATGACCCACCCCGAGGAAACTGTGCCCTTCCTGGTGCGTGATTTCGATCTGCTCGATGACAAGGGGAACATTCAACTCGGAGTTCGCAATAACCATTCGGCTCGCGTCGAGCATGCCTTTAAACACGAACTAGCCACCTCGAAACTCTGCCTGCGAGTCCACGCCACCCACGGAGCCCCGGCGGCTGTTTTCCGCGTCCGTGTATTCGCCTGAAATCGCAACTCTCAAAGCCCAACTTCCAGTATGAAAATCCCCGCTTCAACCTTCTTACCCCAGGCCAGCTCCCCGCATGGCCGAAAGCAATATTCTATCAGCCGCCTTTCATTCGTCCCACGGGTCGCCGCACTTCTCATCGCATTTGTTCCCATCCCCGGCCTGTCCGCCGCCACCTACCTCGTCGATCAGGCCAAGGGGAATGACACCAACTCCGGGACCGAATCATCCCCGCTGCTGTCCGTGCAAGCCGGGGTGGACAAACTAAAGCCGGGGGACACCTTGCTCATCGGCAATGGCATTTATCGGGAAACTGTTAACGTGAAACCCATGGGAACGAAGGCCGCTCCCATCCTCATCAAGGCCGCACCGGGTGCCAAGCCCGTCCTTTCCGGCGCCGAACGAATCACCGACTGGAAAGCGTGCGCCTCGGAGGAGGAAACCGGCGGCAACCCTGACTTTGGGAAAATTTATTACGCCGACATCTCTTGGATCCCGACTGCTTTATTTGAAGACAAAAAGAAACAGGAAATCTCCCAGATGCCGGACGGGGGCTGGTGGCCCGCCATGCAGATGGCTTCGGATGGGGTGATCGATCCCGATCGGCTCAAAGGGAAGAACCTCATTCCCGATGGAGCAACGCTCTTTTTCTTCAAATACAAAGGCCATGGCTTTATCCGGGAGAAGATCACTTCTTTCGATTCCGAAACGGGAACCCTCCATGTCGGTAGAGACTTGGGACCGAAGTTTACCCCCGGCGGCGACCGCTATCGGCTTGAAAACCACGCCCGCTACATCAGCAGACCGGGGGAATGGTCCTTTGTCGAAAAAGAGGGCGGGGCCCGCATCTATTACATGCCGTATGCTGCGAATATCAACGATGCGATGATCGAAATCCCCCAAAGAAAAAACATCATTCTCCTTGGCCATACCGCCTACTGCACAGTCGAAGGACTTGAGCTGACCATGACGATTTTCCCCGGAAAGGTTCCGGAAGCCGCAATTGGTGGAGAAAGGTCCAAAACGATTGAGGGGGCCGGCGAGAGCATCACCATCGCCTTCTGCAAAATCCACCACAACGGACGGTTCGGCATCATCGCAACCGGATACAAAAACATGGTGATCAAAAACAACCTCATCAGCCGAAATCTCTATGGCGTCATCCTCTCCGGCCAGACGGACACGCTCTTCGAAAACAATGAGGTGGGCGATAATTTCACAGACGGCCTCATCATTTCCCATGGATCAAAAGGGATCGTGGTTCGCAACAACTACATCCACCACCACTGCATGTTCGGCCATCCGGACAATGTTCAATTCTACCGCGACGTGAAAGATGTTCTCCTGGAAGGCAATTTCCTGCTCGCTTCCGGCCAGGGGGTCATGATGGAGGAGGTGGAGGGCGTCACTTTCCGGAACAATGTCATCGCAGCCACGGAAGCCAACATGATCATTTGCGGCCATGGCAATACCAATAACGGCCGGTTTGAGAACAATACCATGGCCCTCTGGAACGTGGGGGTCTTCAGTTTTACCGGGCAGAACTACCAATTGAAGGGAAACATGTTTGTCAATGCGGGTGGAAAAATCGTCTACGGCGTTCCCCAAAAAGGGGCTTTTTCAAGCGAAGCCAACCTGTTCTTCCGGATGCCCGATGTCAAAGCCAGCACACTCATCACCAAGGACAAGTTCAGATCAGCGGATCTGCAATCCATCCAAGAAAAAACCGGCCTTGAAGCCGGATCGGTCATCGAAAATCCGGAATTAAAAAATGTCCCATCGGCGATTTACTCACTCGACGCCAAGAAAGTGGGCGATTGTACCGCCAGCAAGCTCTTCTATGACACGGAGGGCGCGAATGAAATCGCTGTGGGCGATCTGGTTGAAGTTCACTTCGATGGCATTCCCCGCAAAGTCACTGCTGCCGAGCCTGGCGCCATCACGATTGAACCCCCGCTTCCTGACATTCCCGACCGCGTCTTATTCGTCTGCAACTGGAAGACCAACACCAACTTTGTTCTCGATTTTACTTCGCCTCGCAATGATCAATTTGGCTCCAAAATTAACACGGTGAACTATCAAAAAGGCGATTTCGACGGGGACGGAAAGCGCGATATTCCCGAGCGCTGAAGCGCAGGCATCAAACTGACACCCCGGAAACAGTAAGGAGCGCCCTGGTGCCCCGCGTTTTCAACGGACCCGCCCTTTCGTGTCACGGGGCGCGCCACGCACTCGACCCATCAATGACGCCTTATACCAAATCCAATTGGAAGGTCGCAGGCCCTGCGACCAAACCGCCCGGCAGACTTTGACCTCTGCTTTTCGTTGCGGCCATCTTTCTGGGACGGACGACTTCCGTGGGCTTTTCTGCCGGGTACTTTGTGGATCCCGCTGCGGTCAACATCGGCAATCCATGTGCCAGCGAAAGCCCCTGGAACACACTAGAGACGGTTTCACAACCAACAAAACATTCCAATCCGGCGATGTGATCTGCCCGCGTTCGGGCCACCAACCCCGATATCTGCCCGGTAAACGCGGGGGCGGGCATCTATGAATCCAACAAATTCCTGGTGGAAATCCAATTCAGCTGCAGCGACATCACCCTGTAAAATTGTTCCACCCAGCATGCCCGGAGCATAGCCGGATGGACCGTCGCCGATTGGCAAACCCGGCTTGGCTGGAAAAGTGCGGTCTACGCGGCCGCCCCCAGTCGTCATCCCGATCCGCTTCAGCGGATTGATATGACAGCAGCCTTGGGTAATATGGACAGAAACGTTCAGGACTTGCTGCGCCGGCGCAGAAACGCCAAGAGACCCAATCCTCCCAGCAGCATCGCATACGTGGTCGGCTCCGGGATCACCCCGGTGTAGTTCAGATACAGCTTGTCGACGTCCCCGCCCGTTCCCTGGGTGATCGAGAACGTCCCGGGGGCCGCATTGGTGAACGCGGAGTCATCCAGGATGAACGATCCGGCGTCAAACCCGGTGATCGCCGAACCCGCATCCACCATGAGCCAGGTGTAGTTGCTGTTGCCATCAAAGTTGAGCGCATTGCCAGCCGCCTGCAGGGCATCCAGGCTCGCAATCTGGATGTTGAACTCACCCACCCCCGCCGTGATGTCCAGTGTGGATGCATTGAGCAGGTCCCAGCCCAGCGAGGCCGAGCCCGCCGTGCCTGTGGTGTCGTTGAGCTCGAACAGGAATGTGCCCCCGGTCGCCCAGGTCGTGTCCCCGGCTGCCATCGTCCCGGTGCTGTTGCCCGGCGACATCGTCTGGCCCGTGCCGATGGTCAGGTTCAGGTTGGAGATGTTCGAGCCGCCAATCGTGCCCCCCGTGAAAGTCAGGATTCCGGCGTAGTCGTTCGATGAGTTATAGCTGAACTTGCCGCTGCTCAGGGTGACGTTGCGGTCCAAAGCCGTGGTGCTGTCGTAGCGCAGGGTTCCCCCGGCGACTGTCACGCCGGTGCTGTTATTGATCGAACCGGTGCCGTTGACCAAAAGCGTGCCGCCATTGATGGTGACCGCCCCGGAGCCCACGCCGCCGCCTGCGGCAAAGGCCAGGTTGACCGACGTATTGTTCGAAGTGGCATTCGAACTCATGGTGATCTGGGTTGCGCTGTCGATACTGAGAATGAATGGGGCGGCGGTGGTGGAAATGCCGCTGCCGGAGATGGGTTGGCCGACCCGCAGGTTGGACGTATCCGGCACGTTGGTGATGACGGGCGAACCGGCCGTCCGGGTGCCCGCGACGCCGCTTTGGGCGGCCACGACATCGCCCAACACCTCAAGCGTTCCGTTTTCGATGATGGTATCGCCCGTGTAGAATTGGGTTCCGGGGAGGGTGGTGGTACCACCGCCCGCCTGGACCACCGTGCCTCTGTTGTAGATCGGGTTCGAAAAATTCATGTTGTTCGAACGGTTGAAGACAAGCGTGCCGTAATTGGTCACCCCCTGGTTCGCCACCAAGCCACCGGTGGTGCCCCCATTGCCGATTTGCAACGTTGCCGTGGCTCCGATTTGGACGGCATTGCCGGCGAGCAGGGTGCCCAGACCGCCGGTATTTCCAAAGTTCACATCCGCTGTTCCTCCCAGGACACCCGTCCCGCTGTTGAGTGTCACCGTTCCGGCCCCGCTGTCGATGGCCGTGATATAAAGGCCTTGGCCGGTTCCCGGAATATTGGCCCCGGTAACCCGCTGGCCAATAAATAATCCCGTGGTATCAACCGAGGTCAGGGTTGCACTGGCTGCCGTGGTAGTAAGACTCTGGGTATTACCCACCGTGCCATCGGCCGTAACCACCACGGTTCCCTCATTGATGATGGAATTGGCGGAATAGGCATTCTGGCCCGTGAGGATGACTTTCCCGGCCCCGCTCTTGGTCAGGCCAAGGCCGTTATTGTTCACGCTGGTAATCGGGGCATCGATCTGCAGGTCACCCAGGGTGTTGTTTTGCAAAAGAACCAAATCACGCGACGAATTGCCCGAAAGGAGTCCGCCCGTGATGCGTGACAAATGATTGCCCACATTGGGGGTGACCAGGATGGCCCCTGCGGAGCCGGTATAAAAGGTCAGCATGCGATTGGAATCCATGGTGAGCGTGGTATCGGATGCGGTGTTGAAACGGAGGCCGGACATGGTGGTGGCACCCCCTCCGGTCAGGGTGGTGTCACCGCCGCTCATGTCGATGATTTGTGTTTGGGCCGAGCCGAGGGTCGTGGCCGTATTGGCGGTATAGCCGGTGTAGGCAACCACGTTGCCGGATCCGTCATTGGAGGCAAAATCGGTGCCATTCAGAGTGGTGGCCTGCGGGAGAATCCCCACAGTGGCGTTTGCGTTTGCGGTGGAAGTTTTGACCAGGGTTCCGGCGGGCGCATTGATATTGAAGGTCACGCCTGATGAGCGTGCCGTCGCTGTCATGGCACCCAGATCGACCACCAGGCTGCCGGTTCCGGATGTGCCGAGGTCCAGGTTTGTCGCTCCGACAAGAAGGCTGAAATTATTGAATGTCTGGGTATTGGCCGTGTCCGCCTTCCCCACAACTCCGAGCGTGCGACTGGCGGCGACAGTGACGGAGCGGCCGAGATAGAGCAGTGTGGAACTGTTGATGATGTTGTCCGTTGGGGATGATGCGCCGTTGAAATCCAGGACGATCGTTCCCTCGGCGAGACTGGTCTGGCCGGTGTATGTGTTGGAGTTGGTGAATGTCCAGGTTCCTGTCCCCACTTTGGTGATGGTTAAAAATCCACCCGCGCCATCGGAGATGGCCCCATGGATCGTTCCCGACCCCGTTCCATCCAAATTCAAAGTTGTATTGGAACCCGCAATCGCACTTCCTGTGATGCCTCCGTTCAGGGTCAGGGCGGCGGATGCACTGTTGTTGGTAAAGCCAAACCCACCCGCCCCTGACGGCCGGTAGCCGCTCAATGGGGTGTTGAAAATCTGGTTGTTGGTGACCCCGCTGTCGATGGTGATGCCTCCGGCCGTGCCCGCGCCTCCGCCCATGCTAAAATATATGGTCCCGGTATCAAAGGTGAACGCCCCAGCTCCCGCCTTGAAATTCAACCCGCCGATACTGCGGGTAGGGTCTACGGTGATGGTGGTATTGGTACTGTTGTCGAATGTGGCCGTATCACCGGAAGTGCTGGTGTTGGAATTGGTGCCAGGCACGGCCGACTGCCAATTCCCGGCATCGGTCCAATCCCCGCTGTTGGTTCCCAGCCATGTGGCGCTGACCGCGTGGAGCGATGGAAGAGGAACCATAAACAACAGACCCATGAGGCCCAGTGAATTCAATGATGCGGTAATGCGAATGCGCAGGAGATTCATAAGGCTGATATCGATTGATTCGTTGGGTTGCTGATTCGCATCGTACCATCAATGCATTAACAGCGCCCAAGATCATCAAAGTAGCAATCGCGGCTTGTAGCACACAACAGGCAGTGCTTGTGGCAAAATTTGCCACGAAATAGATATCAGCGCCCGCAATCCGTATTTCGCTTCCGGCCCTGCCGCAGGAGACTCGTTACGGCTGCCCTTCCACCCATTGTGCCGCACGCTGGTACAGTTCTGCGGCATTTTTTATTCCCATTTTTTCCTTAATTCTCGCCCGGTAACTGTCCACGGTGGTCGGCTCCAGATTGAGGCGCCCGGCAATCTCCCGCGAGGTCAGCCCATTGCCAATCATCTGGAAGACCTCGATCTCACGGTCGGAAAGCAGATCCACGCCTGAGGGGGTTTCCGCCTTATCCGCGCTGCCCAGGCGCTCCAGGATGGTTCCGGCAACACGGTTGCTGACATGGATTTCTCCGGAAATCACCTTGCGCAAGGCGTCGACAACCTCTGCCGGGGAAGCCTGTTTTGAAATAAAGCCTTTCGCCCCCGCCCTCAGGGCACGCTCTGCGTAGATCTCCTCCGAGTGCATGGAAACCACAAGCACGGGGAGACGGATTTGACGCGCCTTGAGATCCTTGATCAGTTCCAGCCCGCCTGAACCCTGTAAAGTGAGATCGACAATTGCGGCATCGGGATGCGTCTGCTCGATCAACTCCATCGCCAGGCGGATATTGTCGGCTTCGCCACACGCCGTCATGCCGAGTTCCTTTTCAATGAGTTGGACCAGCATGGCACGAAAAAGCGGATGATCCTCCACGATGAGAATCCGCTTTTTTCCGTCTGTGACAGGCTTGTTCATAATGGGTTTCCGCACATCTATGGTCGATGGCCGGGTATTTCGCAGGACACAACCGTACCCTCGTCGGGATGGCTATCAATCTTGAGTTCGCCTCCAAGGGCCCGGGCCCGGTATCTCATGGAGTGCATTCCCATGCCGGGTTTGATTCGTGATAATGAAGTGATGCCTTTTCCATCGTCCGCCACAGTCAGCCTAAGCGCCCCCTCATTCCTGCCCAAGAGGATGGTCACATTCTTCGCCTCGCCGTGTTTCACAGCGTTGTTCACCGCCTCCTGGCAAATCCGGTACAGTTGCATGCTGACTTCCGGATCCCGGATGTTGGTGTCCCCTGTTTCGTGAAATGAGACCGTTGCCGCGCCCAGGCCGGACGTGGTGCGCGCCAAACCCTCCAGCGCGACCGAAAGACCGGACGCATCCAGGAGCACGGGGGAAATCCCCCGGGCGAGATCCCGCGTGAGCGAAACCGCTTCGGCAACCAATTTGCAGATCTGTCCGGCTTTCGCGGCCGCGGGCGGATTGTCCCGGTGTAATTCATTGCCCAGATTGGCCGCCGCATAGCCCACAGCCGCAAGGTGCGGCCCAAGACTGTCGTGCAGATCCCGGCCAATCCGCTGCTGCTCCCGCTCGCTCGTATCCAGGATTTGCCGCTCCAATATCTGCGCGCGCTCAAGCGTCCTGATCCGCTCCCGGTCAAGATTGCGTATGGTTTTTATCGCGTTGACGGCAACCACGAGGATTGAGAAATAAAACCACCGGCCGAAGACAGCGAGCGGAAATCCCCATCCGGTTTGATACGGATGGCTGTCGATATTCGCCGCCCAAAAAGCCATGGCGCACAGAAGGGCGCAAACAAAGCCCGATCGCGGCCCCGCTTTCCATGTGGCCAGGGTGATGGGCAGGGCGAAAGGCGCGAAGAAACTCCACTCCCAGCCGGTATTGTAGTCAAACCATCCGATCAGGGCGATCAGTCCCAGGGTCTCGATCACCACGAGCCAACCCGGCTGGCGGATCATTGTTTCTCTGAGTGGCACCACCTTTGTAATAACCATCCCCGGCAAAGACTACAAGGGCTCAGTCTCGTTTATGGACGGTGCCCGGTTATCGCGCATGCTTGAAAAGCCGTGTTGTCCGCAGAAATAGGGGTATGGCGCAGCCGGAAGGGTTTTACCCGGTTTCAACCTCTTGCATCTGGGATCTGAGCAAATCGTGCAGAGTGAATATACCCACCACAACTCCCCGGGCCGGGTCAACCAGTACGATGACATTCAAATGGGCCTCGATGAGCAGGGCCTCAATTTCCCCAAGTGTTGCATCCAAAGAGGCGGCCGTGGCCGCAAGAACCGGGGGGCACCCCCCACTGGAAAGATACTGCTCAAGCGAAGCCCGGCTTACCACGCCGTGAAGTTTGCCTTCTGTATCCAGAACCGGATAGACCGCAAATGAGCTTTCCAAAAGTAGAGCTTGAACGGATGAAATGTCCCACTGCTCCACCGTTTTCACCAGGAAGGTGGCGAATGCGGAAACCCTCCGGGATTTCCAACTGGAGAAGTCTCGGGCCTCCACATGCTTGTCCATGTTGATGCCATCATTATGAAGCACCTGGGTGTAGAAGTTATCCCGGTTCATCCAGCGGCTGATTCCCTGGCTCACGATTGTGCCGAGCATGAGGGGCGGGACCATGGCAAAATCGTGGGTCATTTCGAAGACAATCAGTATGGAAGTCACCGGCGCACGAACCACCGCGCCGAGGCAGGCGCTCATGCCCACTACCGCCAACACGGTTACATCCTCGCCGGGAATATCCATCGCCAGGGCCATGGACCGCGCCAGCAGACAGCCGGTCATGGCTCCGAGGAACAAGGTGGGGGCAAAAATGCCACCGCACCCACCCCAGGCATAACATGCCGTGGTGGCGATGAATTTTGCCGCGAGCAGCGCGGCGACTGTTCCCAAGGCCAGCCCGCCCGCCAAACCCAGACCCAGATCCGTGTAACCGAGACCCAAAACACCCATCCGTCCGGTGCCGGCGAACACCGCACAGGCCGCAAGCCAGGTCACCAGCGCCCCCACAGTCGGGCGGGCCCAGGCCGGCAGACGGGAATGGTTCCGGATATGTTGCCTCCAACCGAGGGACGCCTTTTGGAAGGCTCCTCCGGCCAGGGCCGCACAGGCTCCCACTGGAAGTGCCAGCATGTAAACAATCCAGTTGAACTTTTTGACGGCTGGAATATGGAAGGCCGGTTCGTTTCCAGTGAAAAGATAGAGAACAAACACAGCCACCACCGAGGCAAGGAGAATCCGCCCGATGGCACGGCTGTTTAGGTCTTCGATGATTTCCTCAAGCACAAATGTGACAGCCGCGATGGGGGTGTTGAAAGCCGCGGCCAAACCCGCCGCGGCACCGCAGGCCGCCGCAGTGCGTCTTTGGAATTTCACAACTCCCAATTGTGCGGCCATCCATGAGGTCAAACCTCCGGAGATTTGAACAGTGGGCCCTTCGCGCCCCAGGCTGAGCCCGCCACCGACGCTCAATATTCCCGCCAAAAATTTGATCAGGACGGCACGGATGGGCATGGATCCCATATCACGCCAATAGGCGAGCTTCATCTGGGGAATGCCGCTGCCGGAGGCCGCCGGCGCCCAGACAGAGAGAATGATCCCGCTCAACAAACCCACGGGCACGAGGATCAACAGGCTGGTCCAGGCAAACCGGGTGATAGAGACATCCGCCAAGGGAAGCCATAGACTGTCATATACCCAGGAAATAGAGTTGTGGAAAACCACCGCCACGATTCCACCGACAATTCCACACAGACAGGTCAACAAGAGCACCCGTGTTTGTGATGGCAGTTTATGGAAAAGATAAGCAACCCATGCCACGAGGCGGCAACTTTACTGCCCCGCTTTCCCATCCGACAAGTGTTTTACTTCCGAATGTGCAAACTCGGCGTAAAATACGGATTGCCACATTCCCGATAATGGCGGACGCAACAGGTCCGGCCACTCTTTGCTGCAGATCGTTCTTGCATAATAGATGGGATTTAAGAAAAATATTCCCATGTCAGCAGATCACAAATCCCCTCCTGCTGGATGCGGCCATGCCATTGGCAACCCGCCGAAGACCCTCCAAGAGCTGGGTCTTTTTGACCCCTAGTTCTCGATTCCTTTCTTTTCCGGACAGATTCCCCCTTTGCTTTCCCGTTTGCACAAGCTCACAAAATTGAGCCGTACGGAAAGCGCCTGTCCCCAACTTATCGCAATCCGCAGGCGTCATGCCGGGCGGATTATTTCCAGGAGTTCCATGAAACGAGTTAAGTACAATATCAAATTCCCCCCGACCGAACCCCATCAACTTGGCCAGGATGAAGCTTATTTTTACATTACAGAGAACGGGAGCGATGTAAGGCTCCGTTTTCACGACTACGGCGAAATCTACAGACGCCCCGGCTTGTATGAACAACTATTCTATGAGCGCCTGAAGTGCAACTCGCCCCAGAAGGCGCAGGAGATTCTCCGCGATGTCCTGGCGGCAAACCGCCAGGAAATGAGCGAACTCCGGGTCCTGGATTTGGGCGCCGGAAACGGCATGGTCGGCGAGGTGTTGGACGTTTCCCGCATGATCGGGGTTGATATCAGCCAGGAGGCCTTCGTGGCCTGCGAGAGGGACCGGCCGGGAATCTACGATGGATATTACGTCGCGGATTTCTGTCATTTGGAGGCGGGAACCGAGCAGGAGTTGCGGGACTGGCAACCGAACTGCCTGACCTGTGTTGCGGCTCTCGGCTTCGGGGATATTCCCACGAGAGCCTTTGCCGCGGCATTCAACATCGTGCTCCCGGGCAGTTGGGTTGCATTCAATATCAAGGAGTCTTTTATGCAGGAAAGCGACCACTCCGGATTTTCACAGTTGGTGAAATTCCTCCTGATGAGTGACGCCCTGGAGATCCACCACATGGAGAGATACCGCCACCGGGTCTCGATTGATGGCGCGCCGCTATTTTATTACATGCTTGTCGGGAAAAAAGAGTCCGATATTCCGGCATCGATCGAAGCGAAAATTGCATATGCCTGATGGCCGGAAGCGTCGGTATGATTGAAATCGAGAAACTGACCAAGGAATTCGGTGGAATTGCGGCGGTCGATGGAATCAACCTGCGGGTTCAGCGCGGCGAAACACTCGTACTGCTTGGAACCAGCGGCTGCGGAAAGACCACCACGCTGCGGATGATCAACCGGCTTCTGACCCCGACGTCGGGCAGCATACGCGTCGATGGCCGTGACACCTCTTTGGAGGATCCGGTGCAATTGCGCCGGAAAATCGGTTATATGATCCAGGGCGTCGGGCTATTTCCCCACCGTACAATCGAAGAAAATATTCTTACCGTCCCCCACTTGTTGTCCTGGAGTGACGGGCGCTGTCGAAAGCGCTTGGCGGATCTGGTGGAAATCACCGGCCTCCCGGAGGATTTGCTCCCACGTTACCCCGGGGAATTGTCCGGCGGCCAGCGGCAGCGCGCGGGTTTGGCACGCGCGCTCGCCGCCGATCCCCCGATCGTGCTCATGGACGAACCCTTCGGAGCACTTGATCCCATCACAAGGCAGCAGGTCCGGGGGGAATTCCGGAAGATCGAATCTCTCGTCAGCAAAACGATCGTCCTGGTCACCCATGACGTGGTTGAGGCCATGGAAATCGGAGACCGGATCTGCCTCATGGCCAACGGGAGGATCGAGCAAATCGGTTCGGCGGCGGAATTGCTGTTCAAACCCGGGACTGCTTTTGTGCGGGATTTTTTCAACGTAGGGCGCCTGCAATCCGAGTGGATGGCGGTCAAGCTGGATGAACTGGCCTGGGACGTTGACGGGGCGGGAGACCGCATCCTGGCTTTGCCGGGAAACTGGTCGGTTTCGGAAGCCCTCTCACACCTGGAGAACCGCGACGAAGCGTCATTCATGCGCGTCATCACGGCTTTTTTCGAATACAAACGCGCCCTTGCCGGCACGGACAGCAGGGAGGATTCACGATGATATCGGAGGCGTTGTCCTTTTTGACGGCCAACCAACATGCCCTCTGGCAGCGGACAGGGGAACATCTGGAACTGATGTTTATGGCCCTGCTTGCCGCAGCCGTTGTGGGGATTCCTGCCGGAATTCTTGCCGTCCGTATGCCCCGCCTTTCATCACCGTTGCTAACGGCTGCAAATATGGTCCAGACAATCCCAAGCGTGGCCCTGCTCGGTTTTTTGCTGCCGGTTCTCGGCATCGGACGCGGCACCGCATCGGTGGCCCTGTTTCTTTACGCATTGCTTCCCATCCTGCGCAATACCATTACGGGTTTGGCAGGGGTGGACAAGGGAGTGACCGATGCGGCGAGGGGGATGGGCATGAATTCAGGGCAGATTTTGCTGGGCGTCGAGCTTCCCCTGGCTCTGCCTGTGATTTTTGCCGGCGTTAGAACCGCTGCGGTCATCAACGTGGGAGTGACCACGCTGAGCGCCCTTATCGGAGCCGGAGGGCTCGGGACATTCATCTTTCGTGGACTGGCAACCAACAATACGGCCACCCTCCTGCTCGGTGCGGTTCCTGCGGCGGTACTGGCCTTGCTGGCGGACAGCTTGCTGGCACGCTGCGAGCGTTTGATGCGTGGCAGGGTGGCGGTCTATGGGATTTTGGGGGGCATTCTGGTTGTGGCCATCTCCATTGTGGCCTGGCGGCATCTGCCCGGAAACACAGAGACCGGAAGCATCCGATTCGGATTTACCGGAGAATTCATGGAACGTCCGGATGGTTTCGAGGCCTGGCTTCGCCATTACTCCTTTCCCCGGATCGAAAGCCGGGAACTCGATCCCGGCCTGCTTTACTCGGCATTGAACATGGGAGAGGTGGATGTGGCCTGCGGTTTTTCAACGGACGGCCGGATCGGGGCCTATGCACTGCGTACGCTGGTGGATGACCGGAAATTCTTCCCCCAATACAACGCCGCGTTGCTTGTCCGGGAGAAAACACTGCGCCAATATCCCGCACTGCGGACGTTGCTGGAAAAACTGGGCGGGTCACTCGATGAAAAGCGGATGCGGGCCCTCAACCGGCGAGTGGACATGGACCGCTTGTCCCCCGCACAAGTTGCCGGGGAATTCCTTCTGCAATGGGCCCCGGCCCGGGGTATCGCGTGGGACGCGGCACGGGCCCGGGAAAAGGCCGAATCCAAGACCCGGCGGAACATCACGATTGGAACAAAAAACTTCACCGAACAATATGTCCTTGGCCAGATTGTTTGCCAATTGGTGAATGGATCGTCAGGATTGCATGCGGGATTGAAACAAGGGCTGGGAGGCACCGCGATTTGTTTTCAGGCCCTTGAGCGGGGGGATATTGATCTGTATCCCGAATACAGCGGCACATTACTGGCATCCGTACTGAAGGTTTCCCCGGCGGGCTTGGATGAATTGACCCGCACCCCCGGGCGGGCCGAAAACCACTTGCAGGAACGGATGTCCGGCCAATTCGGTCTGACATGGATGTCCCCGCTTGGATTCAATAACACGTATGCCCTTTTGGTTCGTGGGGATGATTTGCGCTTCGCAAACATCAAAACCATTTCCGATTTGGGGGAACTGTTGCAGAACGTTCCACCGGCCCCGGTTCACGACCCATGAGACCAACCCAAATGGTTTGAGGAAAACAAACTCAAACCAGGGTGTGGCGGGACAGCGACAAGGCACGGCGACGGCGCAGGAAAGCCAAAAGACCCAGCCCCCCCAGCAGCATCGCATACGTGGTCGGCTCCGGGATCACCCCGGCGTAGTTCAGATACAGCTTGTCGATGTCACCGCCCGTTCCCTGGGTGATCGAGAACGTCCCGGGGGCCGCATTGGTGAACGCGGAGTCATCCAGGATGAACGATCCGGCGTCAAACCCGGTGATCGCCGAACCCGCATCCACCATGAGCCAGGTGTAGTTGCTGTTGCCATCAAAGTTGAGCGCATTGCCCGCCGCCTGCAGGGCATCCAGGCTCGCGATCTGGATGGTGAACTCGCCCACCCCCGCCGTGATGTCCAGTGTGGATGCACTGAGCAGGTCCCAGCCCAGCGAGGCCGATCCCGCCGTGCCTGTGGTGTCATTGAGCTCGAACAGGAATGTGCCCCCGGTCGCCCAGGTCGTGTCCCCGGCTGCCATCGTCCCGGTGCTGTTGCCCGGCGACATCGTCTGGCCCGTGCCGATGGTCAGATCCAGATTCGAGACGTTCGAGCCGCCAATGGTGCCGGAGGTGAAGGTCAGGTTTCCGGCGTAGTTGTTCACCGAGTTGTAGCTGAACTTGCCCCCGTTGAGGGTGACATCGCGGTCCAGGGCCGTGGTGCCGTCATATCGGAAGGTGCCGCCGGTGACCGCGACCCCACTGCTGCTGTTGATTGTTCCATCGGTGCCGATCAACAGCGTTCCGTTGCTGACCGATGTGCTTCCCGAATACGTGTTGGCCCCGGAAAGGGTCCATGTGCCCGTGCCTTCCTTGGCCACCGAAGTCGTGTTGACACCGCCGTTGTCCACGATGGCACCGCTGATTTCCCCGGTGCCCGAAGTCGAACCCTTCAGGGTAAGGGTCTTGCTGCCCGCACCGGTGGCGGTGAAGTTGTTGGTGAAGTTCAAATGACCCAGTGCTCCGGATTGGTCCAGAATGGCTCCGCCGGTGGTACCGGCCAGATTGATCACGCGGTCGGTGGTTTCTCCGGTACCGGTATAGATGAGCCCACCGGTCGTTGCGGCGGAACCCATCCCGATGATGTTCACCACAAAACCGGTGGCTGGCCCCCCCGAGGCTCCACTGAGAACCACCGCACCCCCCAGATTGCTGCTGGTGGAGGCCGCCGAACCAATCTCCGCCACACTGAGAAAACCTTCCTTGATCGTGGTTCCTCCGCTGTAGGTATTCGCCCCGGAGAGGATCCAGGTGCCCGTGCCCGTCTTGACCAGTGAATTGGACCGGTTGACCAGAAGGGAACTGCCATTGAGGGCATCACCGATTTTTCCCGAAATCTCACCCGTGGCGGCCGTGGAACCCTGCAATGTGATGACTTTGCCTGGATTGCCCGAACCATTGCCCCATCCGTAGAGGAAATCCGAGCTGAAATTCAGATTCCCCGACGTGCCGGACTGGTCGAGAATGAAACCCGTGGTGGAGCCGTAGGCGGTGATCACCCGGTCCGTGGTTTCACCCGCGCCCGTGTACTTGAGTCCCCCGCCGGTGCCGAACAGAATGGAGTTGTAAGCCCCCCCGGCATTGCTACTGGTCGCATCCTTGTTCCCGATGCTGCCAACACTGACAAAACCATTCTCGATCACCAAACCGGCAGAAACCGCCCCGCCGGTGAAATTTTGTTGGAATGCCGTTTTATTGAGGGGAACAGCACCGCCGGTAAATGTGTTATTGCCTGTAAGCTCCAAGGTGTTGCCCCCCAATTTGACAATTCGCATGGCACCGGAGATGTCCCCCGCATAAGTGGAAATTCCCCCGCCGTTGTTCGAGGTGTCCAGAGCCAGGCCGGCGTTGGTGCCAAAGGCAACCGTGGAAAGTATCCCCCCGATCGAACCCGCACCGGAAGTGGCCGTGGTAAACTCGCCCACACCACCGACATTCAAGCCCAAATTGGGGAGACTCGCGGATCCCGAGGGGCTTGCCACACTTGCCGCCACAGTCACTGTACCTATGGAGGGCAAAGCCCCGGTTTGGGCAAACAATACGGTTCCACCGTTGATAATCGTTCCCCCGGAATAGCTGTTGGAGGCGTTGGAAAGGGTCACCACAGAGTAGCTTGTAAACACGCCGCTCGTGGGCATGGTGAAAGTCAGGCTGCCCGCCCCGGATATGGCTCCGGAAAGCGAAACCTTGGCCCGGAATTGCAGTTCCGTGTCATTTGTGAGAAGCAGATTGTTGCTGATGGTTGTATCGGGTGTCGGACGTGAACTGCTCCATGTCGGCAAAAGCGAAATGACCGGCGTCGTGGCGCCGTCGCTGACAAATTCCAGAGTGCCGCCTGAAAGAATCAATTTTTGGTTGTTGGTCGTGGTGCTGGAAGTATTCAGTCTATTCAGCAGAAAATTTCCCACTAAATCGTTGTTCATAAACGTCGATGGGGCGGTGAGGGATATGTTCAGCGTCGTGTCCGTTCCACTGACTGGAACGGCGTTCCAATTGGTGCCCGCGCTCCACTGATCGGCGGAGCCGACCGTGTTGGACGAGGCGAGCCCGGTGTAAGTATACGTGGCACCGTGCGCCGGCTGTACGCCGAATACAAAGGAGATCAAAACAAACCGCAGGAAACACCGGCTCGTTTTTATTTCAGAAATTTGCAGCTGCATTAACGAAGCGACGAGGCGTATCGGCCGGTTGTTCATACGTATGATCTCGATGGATTGATGAATTGCTGATTCGTTTGTAAGTCTTTTTGCACCTTGCATCGCCAACCTATTGAATTTAGCAATCGCCGCTTGTGGCGCACAACAGGCAGTGCTTGTGGCAAAATTTGCCACAAAAAAATCAACTCCTTCCCCCTATGTCCGAAAAGTCTGCTGCCTGTTGATGATCGATGGCATGAACTACTCCGGGCTCTCCATGGAAATGGCCCACCCCGATGTCGCCCGGACTCATTACGTCGGATCCCTCCACGGCCACAACCAGAAGACCAAGAAAGCCAACGCCCCCCCTACTGGGCCATTGGCCCGGCCAATTTCAGGAAGATTACCACCCAATGGATCAAGGACAGGCACCCAAATCTATCGCAACTCAGTGCCATCCCCCAATGGGCCAAACCCATTGTCTTTTCTGCTTACAAACACCTCAAGCTCAACCTATAACTTGCAACTCAAGATAACAATCATCAGGTCACATGAAAAAGCTCTGGAAAAAAAACTGGGAACAATCCAAGTCGCACTTCATAAGCTGGTGGAATCACACCGGGATGGTTATGGTCCTTCAGGGAAAAATCAAAACCCTTGGGGAACCCCATGAGGACGCTCCCGACCCCGGACCCCATGCTTCTCTGGAGGAGCTCTATCTGGATCCCGACTGGATCGCCAAATACTGGAGGCATCGGCTATCGAGGGATAATTTCATAGCCGACCACCTGCCCATCACACGAACCGACCTGGGAATCGGATCACTGGCTCTGTATCTCGGATCCGAGCCGGAATTGGCGGAGGATACCATCTGGTTTTCCCGTTGTATCTCCGACCCGGAAAAACATCCAAAACTTGTCTTCGACCCATCCAACAAATGGTGGGTCCTGCACGAAAAAATCATCCGAAAGGCGTGTATCACCTCCAACGGCAATTATTTCGTCGGCTTCCCGAGTCTGGTCGAAAATCTCGACATCCTCTCGGCCATGCGGGACCCGCAAGAGTTGATGATGGATTTGGTGGAAAGACCCGACTGGGTCAAAGAGAAGATTGCCGAGATCAACCAAGCCTATTTTGAGGCCTACAGCCGGATCTACGAGATAATCAAACTGGAGGATGGAAGTTCCGCCTTTGCAGGGCTGGAGCTGTGGGGGCCGGGCAAAACCGCCCTGCTGCAGTGCGATTGCTCCGCAATGATTTCACCCCGCATGTTCGACGAATTTGTCCTCCCGGCCCTGGCCGAACAATGCCGGTGGCTGGATCACTCGATGTATCATTTGGATGGAATCCAAGCTCTCTGCCATCTGGACAGCCTGCTGGCTATTCCCGAATTGGATGTGATCCAGTGGACACCCCAGGCAGGCCAACCCTTGCCGGGGGACAAGTGCTGGTACGGACTCTACAAGCAGATACTAGCCGCCGGAAAATCCATTCAAATCAATGGCGCCCACATCGACTCGGTTGTGCCACTGCTGGACGAGATCGGCACCCAAGGCGTCTACATCTTCATCGACAAGGTCGACACCGAGAAAGAAGCGGATTTTTTACTGGAAAAATATTACGTCTGATAATGACCGGGCTCGTCGGGCAAGGCTCAAAAAATATGCGGTTGAACCATTCTCACACGGGAACGACCGACTGTTGGCCATCTCCCATAACTTTGCCCACCGCAGTCTCCGTCGGCATTGGGGGGTTGACAGATTCTGCATCAAAGGTTTTTTCGAATACTAACCCGGAGTGGCGCCTTTCGGCGCAATGCCCTGATAAACAGGGGTTTAAAAGGGAGCGGGTGACGAGAGTTGAGGCCCCATCCCCCTCCTCTTTGCCCATTGGCGCTCCGCGCCCTTTAAGAACCCACCCTTCGGGTGTAGCAAGGAACTCGCGAGAGGATTTAGAGAGAAAATTGCTCTATAAGAATCTATTCATCAACACTTTATCTCTGCCAGAGATCCTGTCGCCTTAAACCTTAGAAATCGAACATTCGTTGAGTTTTCCAACAGACCCATTCCTCAATGGCGGCTCCCCGACTGACGGATCTCATTCAAACGGAGGAAGAGCTTGGGATTGCCGGTCATCGGCATGCTGAAGATGTGTTGGCGCCGGTACCAGTATCCGGGACCGTCTGCCAACCGTTTGCTTGCAGGGTCGTGCTGGAATCCGCGCTGTATCGCTGTATGTGATCCCACTCACTCCGGTGGGCTCGGTGAAACTGTAGAAGAAGTTGCCCCCGATCATCTGGGGTTGGGGCAGTTGGCTGGCCCGCTCCGTGGCTGGATTCTGGTTCTGGCCGATGAGGGCATAGACCATCAGGTTCGTGATGCCCGTGCGGTAGGGAGCCCCCTCGTTGATTGGACTTCTGGCCTGGGGCAAATACCCCATAGCAGCCGTCCAGCCCTGAGTGTGAACTGCCTTGATGAAATTACTGCCACTCCACACACCGGTATTGCAGACAAATTTGGACGAGATTCAACCCGAAGAGGATCATTTGGCCTCCGAGCTTTATACGCACTACAGCCACGCTGCCGAGGAAGAGATCACATCCGTAGACCCATCCAACAGCACGACCCATATTCTGGAATGAAGTAGACCTCTCCATTCAGCGCAATAGGGCAAGACTTGCCCATTGAAGGACTGTGAATACGAGTAGTCTTACGGCTCACACCGAAGACCCCTTGAACCTCTCGGGCATTATATCATCCACGCGATTCATTGTAGATTTTATACACCGAGAGCACCAAATTCACCCTCGATTTCAGTGAGATGTCCCCTGGCTAGTTAAAAAAAGTCGGGTGGTTCCGCATTTCGAAATTCAACACTCCCGCCTTCTCCGTGATATCTGTGTACTCCGTGGTTAAATTGCTCCTTGGAGATCGTCAAATGTGACTTTTCCCCGCCCGGCGGGGTATAAGTGTTGAGGAAATGGAAACACCCGACACGGTTCTGGTGGAGCAATGCCGTGGAGGTAACACTGCGGCATTCGGTGAATTATTGCAGCGCCATCAGGACGCCGTGTTCAACCTGCTGATGAAACTGACCGGAAACTGGCACGAAGCCGCGGACCTGACCCAGGAGGCGTTCATCCGGGCCTACCGTAAACTCGACGCATACGATCCGCAGTTTTGTTTCAAGAACTGGGTCATCACCATCGGCGTCCACCTGGCCAGAAACCGCTTCCGCAGCCTTTTCCGCCGGCTTCGGACCGAGGAACAAACCCCCGGACCGGAAACCGTCACGCGCGTTGATCCGCGGATCGAGGAGGTCAACCAGGCACTGGCGCAGTTGCCGGTCAAACTCCGCTTGCCGCTGGTCCTCAAACACATGGAAGGTTATTCCTACGAGGAGGTCGCCCAAACGCTGGGCATCGGCGTCAGCGCCGCAAAAATGCGTGTGCTCCGGGCACGCACCGAATTGGTCAGGAGATTGGAATCATGAACACAAAACCTGATGGTTGGTTTGACGAAGTTTTGGCCCCGACGCGCATAGCTGCCCCGCCCGGCCTAAAGGAGCGCGTCCTGCAACGCCTCCCCCTGCCCGTGCCGCGGTCGTGGCTGCCGGAACCCCGGCAATGTTGGCTGCCCGCCCTGTCAGGGGCTGCGGCGACCCTGCTGCTGGTGGCCGGCTGGCACCACTGGGCCAGATCACCGTCTCTGGTCAACGTGCACTTCGAACTGCACGCCCCCGGGGCCCGGCAGGTGGAACTGGTTGGCAATTTCAATGAGTGGCAGACCGGCACGATCCGCCTGAGCGGGCCGGATGCGTCAGGCCACTGGACGGCGACGGTCGCCCTGCCGGAAGGACGCTACGAGTATCAATTCTTGGTGGACGGCCGGCAGTGGGTGACCGACCCGCAGGCACCCGTCGTTCGGCCTGACGGATTCGGCCGCGCCAACGCCATCCGCAATGTGGCCAGGGAGGAACCGGCTTTATGAAACCATGTCATTGGCTGTTGCTTCTCTTCCTAGCCACCAATGCGGGCGCGGAACCGGCGGCGATCGAAACCGCGGCCCGCGAAGGTCTGCCTGTCGAACCGGTGCGTTCGCTGATTGCCGAGGGCCAGGCCAAAAAGGTGCCCGCGGCGGAATTGGACGCCGCCGTACAACGGCGGTTGGCGGCATTGCGATTGGCAAAAGGTCTCCTGCAGGAGACCGGTTACACACAGTGCCCGGCCGCGCAGCGGCAGGGGTTGATGGGCGCCGTGGCGCAGGCCATGGAAAGCCGTGTCTCCGAGTCCGCATTGCACGAAACCCTCCGGGCCGGTGGCGGCTCTCGGACCATGCGCGTGCAGGCGGTCGTAGAAGCCGGCGAGTCGCTCCAACTGCTCGGTGTGGATGAGGCCACCGTCGCCGCCCTGATGCAGGATTTTGTCGAACGCAGCCTTGGCCGGGGAGAAATCCTGCGGGCGATGCAATTCATCAGCCAGCAACACCGCTCCGGCATGACGGGTTCCCAAATACGAAAATCGCTCTGGCAGCGCCTACCGGATTCGTCAACCCGGGAAAACAACAACCAAACAAAATAATCACCCCATCAGAGGAGGGGGAAGGAACACCATGAAAAATACAATCAAGACTCTGGCACTATTGGCACTGATCGGCTTGGTGCCGGCCCCGCAATTCGCAGCGCAGGGAACAGTCAATCCAGCCATCAAGGAAGCATTGACAGAAGCTCTGGCGGGACCCGACGGCGAGTATGCGGCATATGCTGAATACTCGGCCATTATCAAAAAGTTCGGCGAAGTTCTGCCCTATGTGAACATCCGAGGGGCTGAGGAACGCCACATCAATGCGCTCAAGGGCCACTTCGAAATGTACGGCCTGCCCGTGCCGGAAAATAAATACCTCGGCAAGATCACCGTCCCAGCCAGCTTGGTCGAGGCCGCCAAAGCCGGAGTGGTCGCCGAGGAGCGCAATGTTGCCATGTATGACCGCCTGCTGGCAAAGGTGAAGGACAACCCGGACCTCCAGCGCGTTTTCACCAACCTGCAATCCGCCTCGCGCGACCACCATCTGCCCGCCTTCAAGGCAGCCGCCGAGGGCAAAACACCCGGCTGCTGCTGCGGAGGCGGGGGAGGCCAGGGAAAAGGGCGCGGGCAAGGATCGGGACGGGGCGCATGCGTCCGGCAAGGTCAGGTCACGCCGGGACAACCCCAACAGTAGTCCTGTTGTAAATCGCAATCCAAGCGCGGTCGCTACGGCTTTCCATCCGTAGCGATCCAGTCGTATGGCAGGTCATGTCACTCTGTGGTGTTGTAGAAGAGCAAAATTTACGCCCTCTGTTCTCTCCTCCGCAGATGCGGGAAATAATCTTGTAGATGCTCCATCTGGCGGATTTCACACAGGATTTCACCGAACCATAGCCCACTGCTCTTGGGGCCGCGGGCCAGTGGGCCAGCACTGGTGTTCCGGCAACATTAGGCATTCCTAAGCTGAAACTTGATCAAATAATAGATCACCGTAAATCGGCATGTTTCTGCCGATTTATAGGACTGACGCAGCAAATTGACCAAGGTCCGGACGCCCAGGTGCAAAACTGTCAAGAACAGCAGGATCCGCCGGGCTTATCCGTGTTGTCACAGCATGAGCTACCCACCCCTAGTTTCTTCAGGATTATTTCCAAGGGGCAGAAATTCGTGAAGGAGGATTGAAGGAGGTTGAATCCGACGAAGGCGGTAAACCAAAGCCAGTTCGGATTGTGGTAATGAGCAAAAAGCAGGCTGGCCAGAATGAAGGTGCCGGCGAACCGGCGGATGATGAATTGCATTTTCATGAGTTTGTTTTGTTTGTTTGTTTAATGGAAACTGGATGCGATCAGTGCCCCAAGGACCGCGCCGTAAATTGTGGTGATGATGGGATTGCTGGTGAGTGGGCAGGCACCCGTAGAACAGCCCACTAATTTGTACCAGCCGAAGCCGAGCACGCCGCCTGCGATTATTCCAATGATAGTGCGTAGTATCATGAGTTTATATTTTTCTTCATAATGGAGTAATACAATACAGGCACGGCCGTGCGGGACAGGATCGTGGATGCTACTTCGCCTGCGATAAGTGACAGGGCCAGCCCCTGGAATATTGGATCGAAGAGGATGACCGAGGCCCCCACAACCACGGCTGCGGCGGTCAGGAGCATGGGTCGAAATCGGACGGCACCAGCATCTATGACCGCTTCCTCCAAGGTCTCACCCTCTGACAGTTTGAGTTCGATGAAATCGACAAGGATGATGGCATTGCGCACGACAATACCAGCGCCGGCAATGAGCCCGATCATGGAAGTAGCGGTGAAAAATATGCCCGTGATCCAATGCGCGGGAATAATGCCAACAAGGGAAAGGGGTATCGGCAGCATGACCACCCAGGGTGTTTTGAACGACTTGAACCAGCCCACGACCAAAATAAAGATCAGGATAAGCACGGCAGCAAAGGCGATTCCCATGTCACGGAATACCTCGTAGGTAATTTGCCATTCACCATCCCATTTGATGGCCCAGTCATGGACACTTTTGGGCTGGTTGATGTAGAGGATCTCCATGGGTTTTCCATCAGGAGCGCGGAGTGCGGCAATTTTTTTCTGGATTTGGAGGATGGCATAGGCGGGGCTGCCCAATTGATCTGTTAAATCAGCAAGAACATAAGTCACGGGCATTAGATTTTTGTGATAGATGGCCTGGTCTTGCATCTGCTGCCCGGTGGTGACGAACTCACTGAGCGGAATCAGCCTCCCCATTTTTGAGAGCAATTGGATCCCCAGGAGGGAATCGTCACGGGTGCGGCTTTCCTTGGCGATCCGCAGGACGATGTCCACCGGTTCGGGTTCATCAGCCAAATGGACCAGACCTGCGTTCTTGCCTGAAAGAGCCGTGGCCAGACTGTCGGAGATGGCAGCGGGGGAAATCCCATTGAGCGAGGCTTTTGCAGTGTCAATGTGGTAGCGGTGCAGGGGAAGATCCGCCTCCACATAGGTGGCCACATCCGTAAAACCCGGCTCCTGGCGTAACAAATGTTCGACTTCGCGGGCCAGTTGATTGCGCGCAGCACTGTCGGGGCCGTAGATTTCCAGCACCATGGTGGAAAGTACGGGAGGCCCTGGCGGAACTTCCGCGACCTGGACATAACCACCTTCGCGACGTGCGATTTCATTGAGGCGAGGCCGGACACTTTCGGCGATCTGATGGCTTTGGCGCTTGCGTTCGCCCTTGCCGGTGAGATTCACCTGAAGATCGCCCTGATGGGGGAGATTGCGCAGGAAATAATGGCGCACCAGTCCGTTGAAATTGTATGGTGAACTCGTCCCAGCATACGTTTGTATGTCGTGCACCTCGGGTTGGGCAGCCAGGACGCCTGCCATTTCTCCGAGCACCTTACGCGTGTGTTCAAGGGAGGTTCCTTCAGGCATGTTCAGGATGACCTGGAATTCATTCTTGTTGTCGAAGGGAAGCATTTTCATGCGCACGGCCTTGAAGGGGATGAGCAAGAGGCAGAACAAGAGCAGCCCCCCAAGTGAGAGATAAAACCATTTGCGCACCCGGGTGCCATATATCAGCGGGTGCATGTACCAATGGTACATCCGCGTTAGGAAATCATCGGGTTTTTGCGAATGTGCCGGGGTATTGTCCGGGCCCGTGTTGTTTCGTTTCCCAAGAAAAGCGACGGCTGCCCACGGAGTAATCGTGACGGAAACAAGAAGGGAAAAAATCATGGCCGCACTGGCGCCAATGGGTATTGGGCGCATATAAGGCCCCATGAGCCCCCCCACAAAGGCCATCGGGAGTATCGCCGCGATGACGGCCAAGGTGGCCAAGATGAGCGGACTGATGATTTCGCGCATCGCTTCCACCGTGATATCCAGAAGGGATTTGATACGCCCCCCCGGCAGATGGAGGTGGCGCACCATGTTTTCCACACCGACGATGGGATCGTCAACGAGGATGCCGATGGTGAAAATAAGGGCGAAAAGAGTGATCCGGTTGATGGTGAATCCAAACAGATGGAAAGTGAGCAGGGTAAGGGAAAGGGTGGCTGGGATGGCAATGATAACCACGCCCGCAGCCCGCCAACCCAGTGCAAAGGCAATCAGCAGGCTGACTCCGAAGATGGCGATTCCCATGTGCAGAAGCAGTTCATTGGATTTTTCCGCCGCGGTATGCCCGTAGTCACGAGTAACGGTGACTTCGACGTCCTGCTGCAGCAGTCCAGCGGCGCGTTGCTCGCCGATATGTGACAGGATGTTTTTTGAGAGGTCGGTGGCATTCGATCCCTTCCGTTTGGCAATGGCCAGGGTCACCGCCTCAAAGATCCCTTCGCCCGCCCTGCCCGAGGCGGGGCCGTATTGGGTCCGTACCGAATGTTCTTCTTCGTCTGGTCCGTCCTCGACGCTGGCGATGTCGCCCAAGCGGGAGGGCTTTCCCTCGCTCAGGCCAACGACAAGATCCATGACATCCTGGCGGGTGGTGAAAAAAGCATCTGATTCAATCCGAGCCTGGGGAGACCCGGTTTCAAGATGACCTGCGGCAGTCCGAATATTTGATTCCTGTAGCAGGCGCAGGATGTCGGTAGGCGAGAGCATCCGTGCCGCGAGTTTCTGTTTGTCAAAAAGTATGGAAAACTGCCTTTTGCGTCCGCCGATGAGGGTGGTTTCGGAAATATTGGGTATGGAATTGATGCCTTGGCGGAAATCGGCAGCAATGCGGCGGAGTTCCAAGGGCGTCCGTTTCGGGCTGTGGAAGGTGAGCGCCATGATGGGGACATCATCAATGGAGCGCTGCTTGACGAGGGGCTGGGAGGCGCCGGGGGGAAGGAAATCGAGGTTGGAGTGGACCTTGGTGTAAAGATTGATGAGGCTTTTTTCCATCGACTCGCTGACGCGGAACCGCACCACGAACATGGCACCATGCGGTGAAGAGGTGGAATAGACATACTCCACACCCGGGATTTCCCAGAACTTGCGCTCTCCAAGTTCGGCAATGCGTTTGCTCACTTCTTCGGGAGTGCCTCCGGGGTATGGGACGAACACATCAAAAATAGGAACGACAATTTGCGGCTCTTCTTCGCGGGGAAGCTGGATGAGCGACATAGCCCCCAAAAGCAGCGCAGCGACAACTAGTAGGGGGGTGATCTTGGATGCGGCAAAAAAGCGCACCAAACTGTCAAACTGTTTCATTTGATACCCTCATTCACTTATTTGGAGAGAGACTGCATTTGCGCATCATCAAGCTGACCTGAGAGGAAGAGGAGACGGGCACGCGTGGATTCGAGTCGGGTCCGGGTTTCAGCGCAGGCGGACTCGGCGTCCAGCCTCATTTGCCGCATATCTTGGAGGTCCGCGATGGATTTGCGTCCGGTGTGATATAGTTGCTGGGTCATTTCCACTGCGTGTCGGGCATCGTCCGCCCCCTGCTCGAGCACGGGTAGATCGGAAGTCAGAGCATCTAGTTGTGCGGCGGCAGCCGTCACAGATTGGGCAATGGAATCACGCAACGTAGATTCATCCTGTCGCATTTGTTCAAGGAGGGCCCCGGCTTTTTTGACCCGGGCGGGAAGTGTCGGATCGAACAGGTCAATGGTGCCCTGCACACCGACCGTATAATTCTGGGCGTTCGTCTCCAAGTCTCCAGTGTTTTTTGGACTTCGCCAAAAGCGCTGATGCGGGGTAGGAGCGTGGCTTTTTCACGACCCAACTCGGATTCCTGGGCACGAAGGGAAGATCGCACCGCTGCGAGATCGCTCCGGAACAAAAAAGCCTCTCGAAGCCAGTCGGCCTGTTTTTTGGTTGAAATTGTCTTTCCGGCTGTGAAGGGACCGGCAACGCGCAAAGGCCGGGTTGCGGGTTCTCCCTGTAGGATGTTGAAAGTAGCCAGAGCGGCAATTGCGCGTGACTTGAGCGTGTGATGGGCTTGCCTAAGCCGGGCATGCTTGGTCCGTGCAGAATAAAAATCGGCACCGATCATTAATCCTTGGCGCATCAGATCCGAGGCTTCATGCAGGTCGTTTTGAGAATCCAGGGCGGTTTGCCATGCCAAAGCATCCAGGCGTTGGGTGAGGATCACATCATTATAGGATTCAATGGTTAGCAGTGCGGATTCCATTGTGGTGAAGCGTTCTTGTTCCTGAACAGATTGAACGCGGTGCTTGGAGGTCCGGATCGAGGCGATGGTTTGAAAGGCATCGAAAAGTGGCCATTCCACACGGGCAAAAGCGCCATAATTGGCGCGGGCATCAGGGTGGTTCAGACGGTCTATTGCAAAATCCTCCTGAGAAAATGACTCTTGGCGTAACTTGGCCCCGAACACTCCCACAGGGTCGTTGGTTTGCGTGGCATTGATGCCGATACGGGCACGGGGGAGCAACCCGGATACTGCCAGGGACTGCTGGGCTAGTTCCTCATCCAATCGAGCGTGTTGTTTTTTCAACAATGGGTAATGGGCACGGATTTTTGTCCAAGCAACCGCCAAGGAAACGGGTGTTCCCATGACAGATGGGGCATCGTCCGGGTTGAGTTGAGGCAAATCAGGTATGTTAACAGGAGGAGCGGCAGGTGGCGTAACGTCTTGGGGTAAGATCTCGGGCTTGGATTCCGCAGGGGCCGTGGACTCCTCACTCCCATTTGTTGGTTCCTTTTTTTGATCCGCAATACCCGCTGAGGATGCAATTACCTCTGGCGGCGTTACCAAGGAGGTGGGTCGAGTCTCATTTGACAGAATAGGAGCTTCCGTAACACGCGATTGGCAACTCGCTAGAGTGAATAATCCCAGTGCGCCTATTCCGATTCGGATTCTATGCATGGATGTCATTGTGGAGGACGAGGTTGAACCCTGGCTTGGAGGTGCTTTAGTAGCATTACCGTGCCCAAAGGCCGATGATGCCCGTAAGAGCAAGCAGGACTCCTGTAATGGCGACGGCGTATATCATCTGATGATAGCCAGCCAGGAAGAGTGCTGATTCGCCAAGCAATATTAGGCCGAAGGCCAGTGCAACCCACCGATTGCATGTGGATGAATTTATCGGCCCGCGTTCCACGGGAAATCCACACTGGATCCAAGCTTTGGTACCTTGTTGCAACACCAGCAGGTTGGCACAACCTGCTTGCGAAAGCTGTTTTGCAGCACGCTCCGCACGCATGCCAGATTGACAGACCAGCACAATATCTGAAGTGGAATATTCTGACAGGCTAGCAGCGTCTAGCTTGTCCAGAGGAATGAGCAGTGTTCCGGGAATGTGCACCGTCTGGTATTCGGAATTGGTTCGGACATCGATCAGAACGGGGGGAGTGCTGCCACCAAGCCGGGTCTGAAGATCCTGCGCACTGATATTTTTGTAGGAAAAAGTTGCGCTTGATGCCTTACTCATATAATATGACCATATTGGCATACACTCATGAAAGCAAGAAAAAACACAAACCATGAAAAAGCTGCATTGTTTAAATCCGAAGAACTTGAAAAAGCAGCATTGCTTTTCAAGCTGTTGAGCGACCCCACCCGTTTGCGCATTCTACAGGCACTCTGTAAGGAAGAACGAAACGTGGGCGACATCGTTGACGCCACAGGCGCATCCCAGGCCAATGTTTCCAAGCACCTCGCACTTCTGACCGTGCACAATGTAACCTCGCGACGCCGCAACGGGTTGCAGATTTTTTACCGGGTATGTGAGCCCTTGATCCTGGAACTTTGCCAAACAGTTAAAAATCGTCCTTATCAACGACGCCGACAGTCCACACCTGTTGGGATGCTGGAATTGTAGAAGTGGTTTCCGCGGAACTACCGCCTATGTTGCTTTTTCGATCCGCAGGGCGAGACCTTTAACGAGGGCCTGGGCGACTTTTCCCCTGGCTCTGCGAATAATTCGATCGAAGGTTTGACGCGAAATGCCCATGCGCTTGGCCGCATCCACATGGTATAAATCCTCGCAGTCGGCTAGTCGCAGGGGCTCCAACTCATCTGCCGCCAGGAGAATTTCTTCAAGGTCGCGGAGAGAGATGATTCCCTTCAAAGACCGGAAGCCCGAAAACTTCTACGCCTTCACGGAATTTCTGGTAAAAAAACTCCGGCCCGAAGGCACCGGCCTGCCGCACGAAATGCTCAACATGTCTGATTTGGACACCTACAGCCCCTGTGCCCATCATTAGAGGAGCCGCTAAGGTTTTGTGACGGATTTTTCCAAACGCGCCAGCGCCTGGTCAAGCAGCGCAAAGCTGGCGTCCCGGTCGATGCTGTAGATCCTGATGATCGGACCGAAAGTTTTTGTGAAATTGTAGCGATAATCGGCATCCACCCCCGGCGCCTCCACCTTCTCCCATTTGCAGGTGGCGGCGGGATCAATGAGTGCCGCGATGTCTCCAAGGTCGAAAATGCCTTTCTTGGGGTCGGTGGTCCACTTCAGGTTGGCCCGTATTTCGTACAAAAACTTACCGAGCGGGCCGACGGTTTTGACGCGTTGCCCGCATTCTTCCATTGGCATGGTGAGATCTGTGCCCGTGTCAAAGAGCACCATACGACACGGAAGCTTGAATAGCAGCTGGGTCGAGAGTGGATCGTTGGTGGCATTGAAGTTCATGCATTTTTCCGGCCAGGCAGAACGCCCATGCCAAAAAACGACCACCCGGTCTGCAATCGACGGATCCTTCGTCAACGCGGCTACCGCATCGGTGGCCGGGCCCAGCAAAACAAGCCAAATCGGGTTTTCCGGTGTGGCCGCACGGGCTTTCTCAATGATAAAATCAATGCCTTCCGATTCAGATATCCGGTCACGATAAACAAGCGGATCACTTCCCCTTTTGATCGTGTATTTCCCGGTCCTACCTGCCGCCGCAAGCGTCTCTTCAATGCTTGCATAGGACTTGGCGATTCCGTCGGAAGCGCCCTTTTGGCCGTAATGCGCCGCGACAAATCCTTCGATGTTTATTCTCTCCGGGAACCCCAATGCAAGGGCGATCGCCCATTGATCATCAATCTCGTTGTCTGCATCGGCATCAATAATGACGCGTATCTGCCCCGCTGCCGGCGGCCAAGGAAAGGACAGGTGTTGCGCGGCCGGCGGTTTGGCCTTCTCCCGGGGATCATACATCATCAGTTCCGTTAGCTGCGTACGCATCGCTTCCATGTCGTTCACATAAGCGTAGGCCCGGTTGGCATTCGGAGTCTCCGTCCACTTGAGATTTCTGTCCTTATCTACCGTGATCGTTCCCGGCGCTGACGTATCCCACAACTTGCGAACAGAGGGGCGACAAGCATAAAGCACCCGAAGTTGATCCCAAGTCATCCGGTCTTCCGCCTCCCCTTTGTAATAGGCTTCATACGAGCGGCGTATGATGTGATCCGCTTTTGCTCTGCGATAACAGGATCCGACCTTGAGAGTCTTGCCGCTGCCCCCCGCAAAAACCGTGGGAAAATCGCTCGGCAATAGCGCCAGTTCGCCTTGGGCTGCCTTGATGTCCGTGGCGTAATTGAAACCACATTTTCCATCCGGCAATCCGGCATCACCATTGCCTCCAGCGGCATAGAATTTCACTTTTTTCCGTACCAGCTCAACACCCGTCAGAGGGCTGTATTCGTCAGGCTTGGATTCCAGGAGGTTGCGGATATTCGTCGCTGGTCCGATAGCAATCATCGTAACGCTCCGATCGGGCTCGGTTGCGAGCACCTGACGGTAAAGCTTTACCACATCGGGTGCCGTCTCTTGGGTTAGGTCATGCGGGTATTCCGCAAGCACAGAGAGCATATACTCATCTCGGTTATAAGGAGCCTTGCCTTTGATCGTGCCGACCGGAAGATTCGGGCGACCGTACCAGGTATTCACCGCATCGACAAATGGGACGCCAGCGGGGTGTCCGATGACGACTCCTATGGCCAGGATGTCGATTTCTCCTTTGTCCGCGAGGGCATACAAAACCGCGAGTGCGCCAGCATCGTCCACATCACCGCCAACGTCTGTGTCGAAGATCACCCGTTCTTTCGCTCCGGCAGACGCGAGTGTGATGCAGGAAATGGTTGCGAAGGTCGCGAGCTTGCCGAGGGATTGAACTTGCATAGCAAATTGGATCATCCGCCTTTGGGGTCCACAAGGTAAATTCAGGCGACACGTTTGACGTGGGAGCGTCAAAATTTCTCAACGACGGCCAAGTAATCAGAAATCATTCCATCGAACCTTCGTGGAAGGCTATCGTATTTTAAGCCTGTTTTCCGCCGCTTCGAAACGGACACCTCGAAACATCGTCTAATTTTGGGGAAGTTTTGGGGACTTTTTGGGGGACTGGGGGTTTTTTTGGAAAAAGAAAAAAACCATGTCCTTGATGGACAGGGGTTTGCGAAAAAGGGAGCGGGTGACGAGACTCGAACTCGCGACATCAACCTTGGCAAGGTTGATACCTCCTCTGAAAGCGTTATTTTGGGAATGACATATTCACTCTTATGCGTCCATATTCGGCTATGCATTTGCTACCCAAATTTGCTACCCGAGCCCCCTCCAATTTGCTACCCACATGAAAATCAAAGGCCTCTATCAGAAGCGGGGTTGGTGGTATTGGAACCGCATGGTGCGCGGACACAGGGTCTATGTGGCGCTGGAGACCCAGGATCAGGCGGAAGCCATCCAAAGAGCCCTGAAGCTCAAACAGCGCCCCCAGATCATCGCCGGAGGACGCCTGGAAAACGAGGTAAAGCGCTTCATTGCCCAAAAATTGGCCCACAAGGAGTTCTCCAGGTTCTCTGCCCAAAATAAGACCCTGACCCTCCTACGTTTCTGCCGGGAAATGGGAGACGTCCTACCGGCAAGCATCACCGAAGCCGATATCCGGGCATGGTATAAGAAGGAATGCGACCGTGTGGTCGGCTCTACGGCCCAAGGCTACCTGATGGCTGTCCGGTCCTTTTTCAACTGGATGGTGCAGGAGAACCTCCTGGCCAAGAACCCCACCCATGCCATCCGCATTGAAAAATGGGACTATGGCCACCGAGTGAAGTTCTGCGAACCGGAACTTCGGGACAAACTGCTTAAGAAGACCAAAGACCCCATCCTGGCCTTTGTCGTACACGCCGGGTTCGAAGCCGGGATGCGTCGGAATGAGATCATTGAGGCCCGGCCCAGTTGGTTCGACCTCAAGTCCCGCACGGTCTTCGTCAAGGAAACGGACACATTCACCCCCAAAGACCGGGAGGCTCGCGCCATCCCGATGACCGATGTTCTATTCAACTTTCTCAAGAAACATCCCATGAAGGGGAAATACTGCATCGTCCCCGATGTTGAGAGAGGCAAAAGCCGATATCGATACGACTTCATCAGAGCATTCACGACCTACATGGCTGACCAAAAAGTGCCTTGGGTAACACCCCACGTCATGCGGCACACTTTCGGCAGTCTGCTAGCCAGCGGTGGGGAAAGCCTCCTGAAGATAGCCAGGTGGATGGGCGATGATCCCCGGGTTGTTGAACGCCATTACGCACATCTTCAACCCGGGGATCGGAGCATCAATCGCCTACACGGCGACGTTTCTTCCGACTCTCTCTCTTCAACCCGGCCGCAGCGCGCAAAGCCTCGTAACCCTCGGTCTTCAGGCGCTTCCAAAACTTCTCCACGTCCTCGCGGTCGTAAAGCGTGATCTTGGTCGATTCCACAAACGAAACCAACCACCCAGAGTCACGTCCAAGGCGCACCACTCCTTCTCCTCCTACTATTTTTGCCACCTGGTCTGGCCGCAACCCAAAAGGCTGCATGCCGAATCCGTCGGGCACAATATCACTGAATCGCATACGTTTATCTCCTACTTGGGCGGACTTCACTCAAAGCTCGCGCCAATACGTAAAAGATATTCGGGAGATGGGAGCGCGCAAAGGAATCGACTGCGACAAAGTGAGACAGTGGATCTCAGACATTGGGAGACATAGGCTGCTGCTTGGCTTCTGGTTTGAGCCCAGAAATTTATGATGGCGCTGGATAATCGACCCAAACTTCGTCCCACCCCATGAACATGGCTGCCCGAAGACGGTGCCCGCCATCGCGGAGACACCCATTTTCATCCAGCCCGATGATTTGGTTCTCCCAATCAGACAGGACAAAATAGGCCACCCGACGGGCGTGGTATTTTCGGACAGCATCGATGAAGAGATTAATCCCTTCCGGGTTCGGCGGGAAGAAACCGCTTTGTCGGTGAAACTCTTCATAGAGGGCGGGTTTATGTGTATCATCATATGCACGCACCTCCGTATCTCCAGCGGCAACAGCCTGATAGATTTCTAATACTGTCGGCTCCGCAATGAAAACTGACTCACCGTATAGGATGTCCGTTGTAATTTTTTCGATTTTACGTTTCTCTCTTATCCGACCTTTAGCGGCCGGGGGCACTTCAACTGCAAGTTTTTGGGGGAATTCGAAAATCATAGTTTTATTCCTATGGTCGCTTGGGGCTATCTATCTCCAGCTTTGGCAATCCATTCACAATCTTCATCGTCTCCAGGCTGACGGTGATGACTCGGAGAAAGAGCTCCAGAGGATATTTGGCATTGCCCATGGTTTCGGTAGCCCAGAGGTTGGCATCGTTAACTATTCCACTGTCCTTGTCTGTGGTGACGGATTGACGTTCCATCACCCATTCGAGGGCAGGTTTGCCGTTGACCACATAATCATAGGCTTCCAAAGGAATATTCCGGATTGTAATGCGATCATTATAAATGACAGTGCTCTTGTCGTTGATGCTTTTATTGGTTTTTGGATCTCGAGTTTTTGCGAACTTCATTTTCACCACACGGAAATCAGTAGCCGTGAGCGAACTCAGCGAAAACTTTCCGGTGTCGAGGGCAGCGCCTTCAAAAGGAGCAACGGTTTCGGTGTTGAGGTGCCAATGAGCAAGGTTGCGCCCTGATTTTGAAAAGGACATGAAGTCAGTAAAACTTTTAACGGCTGGGATGCGCGGGAGTTCTTTGCTGAGGCTATCAGCGTAGCAGCTTCGGTAGTCGGGAGAGTGCAGCAGTCCGTAAATGTAGTAAAAGAGGTCCTCCTTAGTGATCGCTTCGCCGGGATATGCCGCCTGGAAATGGGTAAGACCCGCATCGCTAATGCCGTCTCGCCGAGTGTATATGGTGGGTGCGCTGCCTTTTGAAAAAAGATCGTCGTCTTCGGCTTTATCGTAAAGGTAGAGCGGGAAACATTGAGTGCCGCCGTCTGTTTGCAGTTCGACGATTTTGTCGAAGATGAGTACAAATTGGCCATCCCCAGACCAACGCTGTTTGATCATCAGCACTAAATTCTCAGAATCTCCTCGTGGAAAAATAGCTGGCAACTGACCCATGCGATGAATCAAGGTCGGCTCATAGTAGGTCCACATTCTAGTGAATGGGCGGTAATAGCTAAAGACTGCTTTATCAGGGCGGTGAGCAATAGAACGTAGTGCTTCTAGGGATGATAGTAAGCTGCTCGACCAGCTGATTCTTTGTGGATCATTGTTAACGAAATCCTTCGCTTCAGATTGGCCCACGAGCTTAAAGCGTTCTAATTCGTCGCCGTAGAATGCAACCATTTTGGCTGTGTTCGCCAATAGAGCAGCTTTGGAGAAGTTAAAACACCACGCATCACGAGAAGTCTCCAACCCCCTCGAATAGTTCTCAAATATTGTGACTTCGTCGGACTTCTTGTCACCCATGACTATGAAGTTTCCAAAACCTTCGTCACGCTGCTTGAGCCAATCGCCATGTTCATCAGGCGCGATCCGTCGCCATCCGCCCGTGGCGGTAATTCCATTAACACTGGCAAAGCTGCTGATCTTTAGCAGCTTTTGCTCAGTACTTAGGTAGTCGCCTATGTCGTGGAAATATATTTGCCCGGACTGCTTTGAATCGGGGTTTTTTACAAGCAATGTGACTGCAATGGGCGCACGGCTTCCTTGTCCAAATACATTGTCCCTCTCTTTGCGCCGCTGCTCGCCCGAGGTCCGAGCGTTACCCCGCAAATGAAATACGTGGATGATTGAAAACTCTTCGGCCAAACATTTGCGAAGACCGTCTGCGTTGTTTGCCTCAACGTAACCGCCATTAGTCACATATCCGACTATACCACTTTTACCAATGCGATCGCTGGCCCAACGAATCGCACGGATGTAAGAATCGTAGAGCGCGTTGTTATTAGTAGCAGAGGAAAGCTCCGCGTAGGTCTCACGAATACGTTTATCGAGCTCAGGATAGTCCACGTTCTGATTGTTGTCGTTCGCGCTTTCCTGGCCCTTGGAGTACGGCGGATTACCCATGATGACCCGAATATCGAGTTTCTTCTGGCGTTTCCGACGGGCGGAATTGTGCTCCATGAGGTCGCTCACTAGATCGTCCTTTTCATACATTTGGAAGGTGTCAGTGAGGCAGATTCCTTCAAACGGCTGATACTTGGTCCCCTTGTCCTTTAATAGACTGTGGTAGACGGCCTCAATATTGATAGCAGCGATGTAGTAGGCGAGCAGGACGATCTCATTTGCGTGGATCTCGTGCCGGTATTTGTGCGGGAGTTCCTCCCTCTTGATGAGGCCGCTCTGGAGGAGGCGGGTGATGAAGGTGCCGGTGCCGGTGAAGGGATCGATGATGTGGACTCCTTTGCTACCAAGAGTTTGACCAAACTCAGATTGCAAGAGGTCATTGATGCTGTGGATGATGAAATCCACGACCTCCACGGGGGTATAAACGATGCCGAGACGTTCGGTCATCTTGGGGAAAGCGTTGCGGAAGAATTTGTCGTAAAGCTCAACGACGATCTTTTGCTTCCCCTCGGCGTTGTCGATGCCCTCAGCACGATGGGCGACGCTGGCATAGAATTTATCAAGCGTGTCGGCCTCTTTCTCCAGGCGGTGTTCTTGTAATACATCCAGCACCTGCTGCATGGCCTGAGAGACGGGATTATTGCTGGCAAAGGAGTAGTCTTTGAACAGGGCGTCAAAAACTGGCTTGGTGATGAGGTGCTGGGCCAACATCTCGACGACTTCGGTGTCGGTGATGCTGTCGTTGAGGTCGTCGCGCAGCTCATTGGAGAAAGCTTGGAAGGCGGCGACTTCTTTTTTGTTCTGCGGATTACCCACAATGGTGGTGATGCGGGTAATGTGGGTCTGGGCGATTTTGGCGATGTCATTGGCCCAGTCCTCCCAGTGGTTGCGGTTGCCGCATTTCTTGACAACCTTGGCATATAAAGCGCGCTCCAGTTCGCCTACATTGAATTGGAGCTCTGCCTGGCTTTCCGTCCGGTAGGGGGTTTCGGCTTCACCGATGGTGAATTGATTCCTAGCGTTGGGTTTTGAATCCCCCTTGGGCTTGGCGTTCTTTTTCTGGATTTTATCCGTAACGGCAATGACCTCCATTTTGCGTGGGTCTTTTCCGATGAGGTCGAGCTTGTTGATGAAAGCGTCAAAGCGGTCATCATGGGAACGTAGCGCCTGCAGGACATCCCAGACAACTTTGTAGACCTTGTTGTCATTCAGGGCTTCATGAGGTTCCATACCGACGGGGATGACAACGGGCAGGATGACGTAACCCATTTTTTTGCCTGGCGCATTGCGCATGACGCGGCCAACAGACTGAACGACATCGACCTGGGAATTACGGGGGGTAAGAAATAGCACGGCATCCAAAGCGGGCACATCCACCCCTTCGGAAAGGCATCGGACATTACTGAGTACACGGCAGGTGTTGGGTTCGGCATCCGCTTTGAGCCATTGAAGCTTCCGTTCTTTTTCAGCGGCATTCATGGTGCCGTCCACATGGGCGGCCTCACAGATAAGGTCGTTGTCGGAGTCCTCCTGGGCCTGGTAGGCATCTACGACGGCCTTGAACATGGCTGCGATCTGCTTGGAGCTGACCTTGTGAACCTTGCCCCCCTGTTGCCGCTCAATAACCTGGCAGAAAGCGACGGCCCGCCTCATGGGATTGGGGTCGAAGCTGAGGTCCTGGTTAAGGCCCTGTTTGCTCAGAGCCTTCCAACAACCGATGATGCGGGCTGCATCGTCCACTTTGAGCTGATTGTTTTCATCCTTGAGCAAGTCCTGCAAACGGGTGCTGACGTGGGCTTCATCAATGGTGAGCACAAGAACCTTGTAGTCGGCCAAGAGCTTAAGTTCGACGGCTTCGGAAAAGGTGATGACGTGAAACTGCTTCCCGTATATGGCTTCATCGTCCATCGAACAGATGGCAACGTTTTCCTTATCCGCCATGACTTTGGCGCTGTCCGCATATATTCGGGGCGTGGCAGTCATGTAGAGGCGCTTGGCCGCACGAAGGAAGTTATTGTTGTGGACATTGACAAAGTTGCTTTCTTCCTCGTCATCGTACGTAGCACCGGTAGTGCGATGCGCTTCGTCGCAGATGACCAGGTCAGCTTCCGGTAGGCCAAATTCTTTCTGGGCACGGCTGAGGACATCTAGGGAATGGTAAGTGGAGAAGATTACGCTCATGTGGTTGGCGTCATGGCGCTTTCGCACCTCTTCTGCCAGCCGACGGGCATCTGTAGTAGCCGGATAGCGCAGCTCGTGAGCGAAGGTCTCCACAATGTCCTCGTCCTTATTCCGCTTCTTACCCACCTCGGCGTCAGAGCAGACGGCAAAACTGTGAAGAGGGATGGAGGTTTCCTGGGTCCACTCGGTCAGACTCTGAGACAGAAGGTTTAGGGAAGGCACAAGGAAGACAACGAGCTTGTTTCTTCCCGCCTGTTCCTCGGCAATTTTGAGACTGGCGAACGTTTTCCCGGTCCCGCATGCCATGATGAGCTTGCCGCGGTCGGCATTCTGAAAGCCGAGCAGAACCTTGGTTTTAGCACTGGTCTGATGAGGGCGAATCGTTTTCTTAGGCTTGAGGGGAGGTGGAGCACTCGGCTGGTAGTTGGCCCAATCAATTTGGGAATTCTCAAGGTCGTGAAGGTCAATTTTATAGACCGGCGGCTGTTGGCCGTAGAGAGCCGCCTCTGCATTCTCACTCCAATCATTCGTCGTGGTAACGATAATCCGCTGAGTGAAGGGCTTCCTCCCGGATGCTGTGAAGAAGCTGTCGATATCCGCTTTGCGAACACGATAGTCCGTAGCGAAACACTTGCACTGAACGGCATGGTATTCCTCTGTGCCATGGGTTTTGGCAACCAAGTCAATCCCCGTGTCTTTGGCGGAAATACCGAACTGCGACTCGCCGATCTCCTTGGCCCAATCGGGAAATAGCCACACTTTAGAGTAGAGGTCTGCATAGCTGGCCTCGTAGCGGAAATAAGTGCGGATCAATTCTTCGAAGTAGCTTCCCTTTTCCCGTTCGGATTGGGCGGCGGCTCGGTATTTGGAAAGAATATCTTCTAGAGGAGTCATGGGTTGCTGCTGATACGGCTTCTCTGTTATTAGCAACTAAGTGCACGCGAGGAAGGGCAAAATGAGTGTAACTCGCCTTTATGCATTCAGTTCGACAAAGCAATTTTAAAAACTAGCTATCCAAAATATACGCCGAGCATTGTTGTCATGACTCCGAACTCAATTGCTTACTAAGTTTTCCAAGTTTAATATAAACTTTTTTTCTGATTTTTTTCGAAATAGAAATAAAATCGTCTAGCTTTTGCAGATTTTGTTCTAGTTCCTGTTTTTTGGCTTTCGTATATTGAGCAGCATCAGGAGCGCCCTTCCTTTCAAAAAAAGCTTTCAAAATTCCAACGGCATCAATATCTGAATTAGTTGATCCAACTTGCCCGAATTCTAGATATTTTTCCGTGTCTTTATCATCGGCTATTTCGATAGCGTCTTCTAGGAAATTTGCTATTAGCACTCGTGCAGCGTAATCGATATACTGAACACAAGCCATTAATTCCTCAGTTTCTGTAAGTTCATTGTCTTGTATCTTTTGTGAATGCCTTCGTTCTCTTGTAAAATATAGTTGAGGCGAATCGGGATTAATTTCTTTTAATACACCTACAATAGTCGCCCAGTTTTCAAAGGGCCTAATTTCTTTAGGGAAGTCCGGCCTACGTTCCCATAGGTCTAGTATAGCGGAAAAACATTTCCTTCCCGCTTCTTCTTTCTCTGCCCCGGAGAGCGTTTCATAGCTTTCAATTTGCTCTGCTACGTAATGGGCCATCCATCTTGATAGGAGATCATCTTTTTTCGATTCATCAAGTTTTTCAACTAGATGTTTACCCAAGCTGATAATTTTTTGCGACATCTTGAAGAACTCCGTTTGATGTAAATACAAAAACCTTATGTGAATAAGGAATATAGCCCGACCGCGCCTCATCGTAACTATAGTGAGACCTATGTTTCTTTCGTTCGATTTGAACCTCGATAATTAAATCTGCATTTTCTGAAACGCAAAGATGTTTAAGTAAATCAACTGAGGCAATTGCTCTATTGCCATAGTCATAGGGTGATTCAAAATTCCTGGAAGGCTTTTCACTCCAGATTTCACATACTAACGCAGGCTTGTTATCGCCTTGTAAACTCCAAATTCGATTTTCTGAGTCACAAACTAAGCCCAGTCGCTTCTTTATGCTTTCAACCAAATCTATTGCGGAATAAGTAATCTCTTTCGTATGTGGATCGTATTTGTCTATGCCCGTCTCAGCAGTTCCACAACCCTTAATCCACTCTGTTAGATTAAATGGCAACTTGGATAATTCCTGATTTTCCATGTATGAATGATTAGTAAGGCGATAACGAGAGGGGTCATCACATGTCCTGAGAGCGCGTGCCAATGCTTTGGATGATTCACAACTCACCAATGCACTTGCAACGTTGTAATTCTCAATGAGCTCTCCGTTGGTTTGTGACCAATTCCCCCAGACACATAGAGATGCCGTATTAGGCATGCAATTATTTATACATTGAAAGAAATCTTCGGCAGAAATCTCCCATTCCCATTCGCTTAAGTCTTTTTGGTCAAAGGATTTTTTAAGAGCGGGCTTAGGATCACGTCTGTCAGCAATCCATTTACTATCTTCTCTTGTGAGTGAGTGGGATTTTATCCAATCCTTCCACTTATCCTCTTCATAAGTGGCATCAGAATGAGTCACAATAGGCATTTCAATTAGTAGTCGTGCAGCTACTGAGTGATAAGAATGATATGAGTAGTAGAACTTCAAGTCATCAATGCGAGGGTATTCTCCGTGACTGTGATGGGTTCCATCATTCCTATAGTAGCGCGCACAATTCCACTGTTGTCTGCGCGGGTCATCGGGAAATCCCTCTTTTGGTACCCCAAGATCCTTTATCGCTACTTCCTGCAATAAATCTGTAGTCTGCTCCTCTGATATTCCGAATACATTTCCAAGATACTTTATCCAATAGGGACCAAAATCTATACCAAAATACAGTTTGTTACCCAAATCGATGCCGCACCTCTGGTGCCACGGGGATTCAAACAATTCTCCGTACCGCTTAATTTCTCTCGGTGGAATTTGGCTTACACCAACTTTGCCGAGAGCGACACGAACTTCTAATGAAATAGCCCCTGGATTTTTATCTTCAATGGATAAGGCAATACTTGCAGCAAATTTTTGTATTAAAATATGGGGGAAGCCAGTTAGTGCAATTTCACAAAACTTTTTACAAAAAGGGAGAAGTATATGTACCTGCTCTTGAGCCACCCGATTTAAAGCAATTAACAAATACATCTGCGCATGCAGTTTATAGAATGGCAAATTTAAGCCTAAATAGGGCTGCGGGCTCGTTGCATCAAACCATCCCAAAAGTGAAGACACTTCTTCCTCGAAGTTGTTCTCCGCAAGATTCCGCACACAATGTGCTGCCTGCCACCTAATTGCAGAATCGGGAGAGCCCAGCGCGGCCCAAATTAGACCAGTAATTGAATTTAACAATTTAGGCGGCTTTAACCAATTCGCCCACGGTCCATCTCCCAAATCATTTTCGAAGTGTTTTTCAAATCTTTTGAGTGCAAAATCCAATAATGCCTGGGCCTCTATTTTGCTGATAGATTCAGTAGCGATTTCAATAAAACTAAAGAAGACGCTAGCATTTAGAAGACTTGCAGAGTCGCCCAAACCTTTAACTATTCCTCTTCGAAGCGAGGAGACTTCTGCTGCATCCAGTGGACAACTCTGCAGCCAATAATCTAACGTCTGGCGACTGCTCAGCGTTTCCTGAAAACGACCACCAATTTTTTCGATGTAATGCATCCAATAGCGTTCAATTGATGCCTTTTCTCGCCATTCTTTACGGGCTTCGCGGACAAATTCCCTAAAATCATAATGATCGAATTCCTCGATTTGAAGGACCAGATTCAAAAAATCCAATTCTATTCCGCCCGGAACTCTTTTAACGACCTCAGCCCAGAAAACGTCGCGATTAATATGATCCCCGAATGTTTGAGACAGCCGGATCAGGCCCTCAGAAGTAAGCATGTCGTGAGACATAAACAGATCATCCAACTCAGTTTGACTTTTATTGTTCTCGATTCTGTCTACCGCATAATTGCGAAAATGGAGCCCAGCCTCAGCTAGTGGAGGCTTGGATTTTTCAACAAGGGTGCACAGCTGATTCGCATCAGCAAGAGATTGAACAACGGAGCTCTTTCTTAGAATTTCCCAGCTCTCTTGGTCAGCACCATTTAATCTAAATGCAGCTATAGCCGCACTCAATAGAGCTGTCTGCTTTGCTTTATTCCCCTCTTTTTCTATACATAGCGAAGCAAATGTTCCTGATACGCTGCACGAAAGGAAACCCGAAAAGCACCAAGCTTGCGATGGGCTCATTAAATCCATTTTCACCATTTCCTCAATCAGGCTTCGCAGTTGTTCTTCAAAGTTTCCTAGCCCCCTATCTCGCCAGCGGCTTAAGCCGCAAAATGCTTGTGATGCATCTAACTTTGCTGCAATCGGAAAGACATCATTCTTGTTCCAAGAACGATCGATGTTGTCAGAAATGCCAATACCCTCCGCACACCGAATAAATCGATATGCAAGCTCCTGCTGAGTTGGGCTATTTTCTCCTGCTTGTTTGGCAACTGCCAATACAGCAGCCCAACGTTCGGCGATCTCATCACCAAATTTTGAAACTGACTCGATTGACATCGCGAAATAGGCAGAAGCATCTTCTTTGCTTACTGAAAATACTGATCTGGATAATTTAATATACAGAGAAGCCTTATCCTCAGGAGATCCATCATTTGTGTTCTTAACTTCTAGACGACAAATCTTTTCTAAAGGTGCCCGCATTTGCTCAAGATGTGGCATGCGAAATACAGCCCTTAAGTCTTCCAAAAGATTGTGGAGCGCAAAATGTTTAGAATCACTAGAGACATAATTCAAATATTGCGTTATCTCCTCATAGCTTGCTGTTGTTTTAGCTTGTAGGATTCTCGCCCATAAATGAGTCACTTCACAGCGAAGCGGGTCATATGTCTGATATCTCTCTCTTAAAAAAGTTTTTGATTTGTCTATTTCTTCTTTAATTGTAATTTCAGTCGTATCATTTTTTAAAAGACATTTAAGTCTGAGCACATAAAGCGGCAGAAAGGCTCTGATCACTTGAAGCGCCCCCTTTCTCCGATCAGATTCCTCGTAGGATGCTGGGCCATCCGCACTTTTTACAGGAGCTAAAAGTTCTTCTGGTATGATCGTATTTTGCGGAAATAATACTGATTGAAGCGCTATTTTTCTGAGATAAATTTCCCTCTGAGTCCTATAATAATCCTCTCTTAGAGCGCTATTCGCATCTTTTGTTACGTAATGATCCAAAACTGCTTTTACCTTTGCAATAGACATTTTCTCCACAATACAGGCTTCTGTAAATGAGACCACGGCTTGAATAAAGGCATCTTTGCTCCCATAAGATTCTGGCGCCTGCGGGCGCTTCTCCGGGTCACTAAGTATATCTAAAACTGAAGTGAGATACTTTGAATCTGTAAACTTTCCAACGCTCGAAAGTTCTTCGACCAATGCTAAAATGAAATAGACATTATTTGCACCAGCTTTGGCCAAATCATCCATTTTTTCAAAATGCGCAGCATCCAAAAGTTTCCTGACAAACAGCCCTCCGGCTTCAAATATTACTATTGGAGGACTCCAACAAAGCAAAGATTTGACGGCCTTATCACAGCCAAACAAATTATAGTTGGCCCAAATCAATTCTGCGATTTCTGATTTGTTCAGTTCATCTTGGATTTTCCACTTATCTTGTTCCTTGCGGCATTTCTCAAAATAAATTTGAAGCCAGTGGTTAGCCGCTCTTATATAACTGCGGGCCTCTCCCGAGAAATCCCCAACAGCAGAAAGTAAAGCCCCTGAATAGAGATTCTCAGACCCATCCCATAAACCCCTGAATGTTTGTTTAAATGCGAGCTCCTGAATACGATATGAATCGAACAAATTTGCAACAAGATCGATGTTGGCAATTAAGATTCTCCACTGCCTATCGCTTCCAGCAACTTCCTCACCCGCACGGAATGCAAGTTTAGCAGCGTCTGCCATCCGCCCAAGCTTTAGAGTGGCCTTAAAAGCAAATTGAAGTCGATAAACACGGATACTTTGCTCCTCTGCGACATTTTCACCAGGAAGACAGTCATCAGATAAGGCCAGGGATATCAAGCGTTCATAATTTTGTGAACGCAATAATAGCTCTGGAAGCGCTTTTGCAACATATGATAATTTGTATGCTAAAGGTTCCACTGAATCAGCGAACAATCCAATCTGCTTGGCATCTGCTGCAAATCGATTTCTAAACCAAGTTTCAGTTGGTTCATCACGAAACTGGACAGAATTATCTGAAAGCCACAAGGGACGCCCAAGATCACTTATGAAGCTTTTAATAGACGAAATATCACATAAAGATACGGCAGCAAGCACCTCAAGAGGAATAAACGGAGGCAGATTGGCCAATCCAGTACATATAGATTCTATTTGGGAATTTTGAGTATGTGTACTCTTGTCGCGTAGTGTATTAATTGCCAGTCTAAGTTGCGCGTTAATTTGGTCATCCACTGTCATTACTGTTGGACCCAGATTGGCTAAAAGCTTTACGACAGTGTCGGGCCTAAGGGCCATCGAACTAGCCTGAACCCGCGGATTTCCACCGGTGAGTCGGTGAAATTCTACTCCGTCAAAGTTTGATGATTCAGGAAAATGAATGCGTAAGTGTTGAGAGGATTCCTCCACATCAAAAGCAGGCAATTGAATCATCCGAACAGTAGATAGAGGTTGAAGTAAATAAATTCTTTCAGTTCGACAAATACCTACAAGTCGACAACCGAGCGGCAATGTCATGCGCAGCATGTCACGAGCAAAACATTTCTCTCCTCTTTCTTCAGCCGCCATCTCAGCATTATCTGCCGCATCAACCAAAATAATAAGAACAGCTGAGGGATTTGCCTCCCTCAAAGTTTTTATCGCCTGTTTAATCCTCTGCGTAAATTTTTCAAAAATAGATTCTGAGGGCGTTAATGAAGTAGCAACGAGCGGGTCACACAAACCCATTACAGTCAACTCATTCGCAATCTGTACAAGTGCATCGCAGGCACGGTGCCTAGGTTCACTTGCGTTTCTATAGCCCCCCCCTCCAAAGCAATCATAAATGACACCAATCGAACCTTTAGGCAATTCCTTCGCCACTTGCTGAGCAAGCACGGATTTTCCGACGCCGCCTTCTGCGTGAATGAGCGTTACTCCCTCATTCTTAATAAGCTGATTTATAATATCATTGTGTATATTTCTTAGGAAGAATCCCTTAGAATCCTCTAACTTAGGAGGGGCCGGGAAAAGCCCCTTTTCTGACGTGAAACCCAAACGCTCAAGAACATCCTCTGCGACTATTTCACCAATATTCCGACGGCTTTTTTTCTGAGGTAATGCGCGGTCCTCTACCAACGCAATGAGATTGTCAACTTCCTTATTATCAACGAAACCTGCAATGAAATACTCCATTTCCTCATGCAATTTGCGTTTTTGGGCAATATAATCACCTTCTTCATCAATCAGATTGAGGAGTTTTAAAAATTCTTGAAGTTTGATCCCTTTTATTTGCGTTGCTTCCTCTAGCTTCTTCCGCATGGCAGTTTCAGAGGTCTCAACTTGGGATTCTTGTAATACGGCTAACTTAAGTTTTTTGCTGATTGGGCGATTTGTTATGAGCCAGAATTGGAGTTCGCTTTTATTTCTCTTATTAGTTGAGGCTATGAATCTCTTGGCAAATTCTTGGAGAGTATTTTTAAGATCACTCAGCGCAAAAGATTTATGCTTTTGAACGGTTGTGTGCTTCAATTGGAAGTAGGAAGCTTTCTCCCCTTTTACTCCATCCCCGTATTCCGCCAAATCTATCACCAGCTCTCCAGGGGCCTCGCGTTCTCTAGATGCCTCGACTGTAATCACCTTAACACATGACCGAGGATCGATGAGTCTTAAGCATCGTCGAGCAGCCCACCGATAGTGAAAGACATCCCCAGCTCGGGAATTTCTTACAGAATTTGGATCAACACTAACCCTCGGGATTTTCTTGGTTTTTCTTGCTATTCTCATTTAGAAAACCGAGCTAAGATAGCTGCCTTTTGCTTGACCCTTTCTTGTTATTCCAACCTATCGAATGATGATAGACTGGAAAGTACTTTTGCTATTCATTTTCTCACACAGCTAAAAAAAAGGAGTCCCCAATGGGACTCCTTGGCATAAACCTCCTCAATTCCTGAGGAAGTCCAATGCCACCGCGTAGGCGCGGCTTTTGACCTGCTGGCCGCGTCCAAACATGGACGAGCGGGCAAGAGCTGACGGACCCCGCTGGCTTTGCCGGTGGTCCACCCATTCGGTCACCCCGTTGAGGGCAGCCCAGAGACTGCCCCTCACTCCCGGCAAACGGTTCCCGTGGCCTTCCTCAAAGAAGTAGGCCGACCAGGAGCGTTCCCGCATGGTGGTTTCAATGGGAGCTAATTCGTCTGTTTCCGGCAACGGGAAGACCCGCTCCAGATAGACACCCAGCTTTTCGGTGTCCATTGGCAATTGTGCCATGGCCTGGAAGGAGGCTTCCAGATCCCCGAACCGGTTGTTGATGATGCCGAGGGCCTTCTCCACATCGCGGAGCTTTTCCTTCAGGTCGCTGTGATGGGCGACACGAAGGGTCTTCCCCGAGTTGAGAGCCAGGTGAAGCGTGTTCTGGCAAACCACGCGCACTGGGGTGAACTTGATCTGAACGGAGGTTTTCCCGTCATGCCCATTGCTGAGCAGGAGGTATTTCTCCGAGACATCGTCCCCGGTGACACGTAGGTATCCCGGCAGCTTGGCCAGGATCCAGATTTTCTCTCCCTCTCCCAGAACGCCCGCCGTGTGGTAAACGGCGGCATCTGCCCCAACAATGGGATCAAAGAAGCTGAAGGCCTCCTTGTTTTGCAGGGGTTGGTAGTCCGCTCCAACCACACCCAGGACATGCTGGGTATCGTTCCGCACGATGGCGAAGCGATCCGGCACGTCGATGTCCGGTTGGGCCAGGAGCGGAGCTTTACGCACCGACCAGTCCATCCGGGCATGGGCGATAGCTTCTGCCGCTGTAGCGGGTTGGTCCAGTTTCACGCCCAGGCCGTGCCAAGGCACTTCCTGAACGTAGAACATTGACGCCGATCCGTTCTTAATTTCGATACCGTGGGCCATGATGATGTCTCCTTTCGTTGTTTTGGCTGTGTCTTTTCCCTTGCTGGTATTCCCTCACCAGCATGAACCCTCCCCAGATGGCTAAACCTCCCAAGAGGTAGGGCCAGATCATGCTGATCAGCCAAATGCCTAGGATGAGGGCCAGCCCCCAGACGATGAGCAGCTCAGGCGACCTATTCATGGTGATCCTCCCCGTCCCACTTTCGGCACTCGTTGAAGAACTCGCATCCCATGCAGCCCATTCCGGGGCTGGGGACAAAGTCCTTCCGTTCAAGACCATCGACATAACTCTCGATGGACCGGAACAGACGGCTCTGCTGCCGATCCGTCATCGGGGGCAATTCCGTGCGAGTGATCTTCGGTTGCTTGGTCTTGATGAGGCTGTGTATCTCGAATCCGCTTTCCTGTTCACCCGTGGCATGCCGATAAAGCACCCCATAGGCGGACAGTTGCAGCTCATGATTGTGAGCCAATCGCTCGTCGGTCTGGGTTTGGGCGGATGTCTTGTAATCGACAATCCGGTTGTCCCCCGTGACCAGGTCGAGCACACCCCTCAGGACGGGCAGTCCGTGGGAGCGCAGATCGGCATCGACCGACACCTCGACCCCCTTGGGCGGGATGTTTACTGGCAGTAAACAGGTCTCCAGATAGGCCCTCCAAAGCCCCTGGGCCTGAGCCCGGCTGTCTGCCTCCTTCCCGTCCCACCGGACCTCGCCTGAGCCCTCCCATGCCTCCTGGAAGGCCTGTTCCAGGGCCTCTGGGGAGGCTGCCTCCCCATGCCACCTAGCCAGGTTCCAACGACGCAGGACCGCGTGCACGGCCTGGCCGACAATGAGCGCAGGCGTCACCGGCTTGGCCAACTTCAGGACGTAGCGGAAGTAAAACCGCAGACGGCACTGAAGCCAGCATGAGAGCCGGGACGCACTGATGGTTTCCCGCAGGGACTCCAGTGTGGTGGCTGGAGTGACCTGGGAGGCTTCAGGAGGAAGTGCGGCAATCATCGCCGCACCCCCCGTTCACCCCCGTAGCTCTTGCGGTGGCCATTGGTAGCAGAACCGGATTTGCCAGTCTGCTCAATGAGCTGATCGATCAGCCCGCTGGCTTCGAGTTTGTTCAGGGCCTTGAGAGGCTTGTTGAACAGCTTTTTTGCCAGGGCTTCGACATCCTCAACCTGAACCTTGCGGTCCTGGATGATGTTTTCGATCAATGCCCGCTGGCGATCCGAGCACTGCCAAACGTCGCGGGATGTGGCCGATGTCGCTTCGCCATGAAGTTGCGGCATGAAGCCAACTTCCTGGATCTGGCTGTCGACCGAGTCCTGGAGCAGCGCATAGAGCTGGGCATTGGTTTTGTCCAACTGGGACAAATCCGCCAGCTCCGTGCGGAGCGTGACGCTGTATTGATGAGACGAGTAGTTGGGCAAACCCAGCTTTTTGCTGTAGTTCGCCTCGATGATAACGGCCATGGGGCCTCCTTTGTGTTGAATGGAATAAAAAAGCCCGCGCACCACAAGGTGAACGGGCCATGAAACACAAAACCCCATCCCGGACAGGGATAGGGTTCAGGAAGCCAGATCACTCCAACTTCATAATATTATACCAGGAATGCCCTCAAAATACCGAGGGGGGGGCTTCGAATATGCTGTCTTAGATTTTATCTCTATTCGCATGAAACAGTTTTTCTAAGGAAGCTTTTAGCATACTTGCAACTTTCGGGCTTACTACAAACGTGATGTCTGAATATTGCTTTTCCCCGTAAGAACTATTGTTGAATTGATCGATTTCCTCATCAGTCGGCAAAGCACTCAGTCCTCTTAAAAGATAATTTTGACCCTTACCCTTTTTTCGTTGGGATTTCTTTTGCGATTCACACTTGAAAGATAGAATTTGATGTTCCTGCTGATTTTCTGATTTAGATTGTATGGTGATTTTAGACGCCTCGGTTGATAAAAATATTTTATATTGAGTTATTGTAGTAACATTAACTCCAAATTCATCAATGTCTGTGGAGTTGGTTGCCCAAATGCACGTGCTTTTGTACTCAAGACTCTGATCTTGTTTGTTATATCTAAAACCAGAGTATCCGAAAGTTTCCGTATCCTCCCATTTATTGGTGGCAGAATATACATGCAACTCGGAAGTGGTCGTATTAAAGTTTTCTGATTGCAAGTAGTCCATGACTTCCTTGATTGCCTCATCATTACTCTGATCCGGTGAGTTTGTGTGTTGAGAAGGCATGCCGGCCAATCTACCCTTAGCATCAGCACGGCCTTGCTCGGCTGCTAAACGATACCACTTTGCCGCCTGAGCCAGATCGCGTTCCACCACCGTTCCGTTCTCATAAGCAAGCCCCAAGTCGAATTGGGCTGAGTCGTTGCCTTGATCGGCAGCTTTGCGAATCCATTTCAACCATTCTTCTTTATTTTTCTCAACTCCCTCGCCTCGTAAATACATCCCTGCCACAAGGCTCTGAGCAAAAGCATTACCTAAATTCGCCGCTTTTTTATACCAGTTGAAGGCTTCCGTATAATTTTTTTCCACACCCAAGCCGTTGCGGTATATGATGGCCAAGCAACAGCAACTTTCTGCATCGCCTTGGTTTGCTGCTTTTAAATACCACTTTCTTGCCTCTGGAGCATTTCGTTCCACACCCTCCCCCAGGTCATACATGCGGGCCATTTGCTTCTGCGCATCAAGGTTTCCTTTTATAGCACGCATACGAATCATTCTGACTTGCTCAGATTCCACGAAAGAATCCTGAGATATAAACGCTAAATCCGATTTCTCCTTGGGCAGCAGATCGGCGTCTATTGCAATCAGGGAGTTGGGAGTAATGAGAGCACATTTTCCATTTGCATTAACTGTGATCTTCCCATCCTTGTTTGTTTGTAGACGTGCTTTGGGGTAGATTTTCCCATCAGCAAGCGTCAATGTTTCCCATTTTTCCTCCTCCTGATTATCCTTTTTATCCTTTGCAGCAGAATCGTTGGCCTGGAGCCATTTGCCATTACGCATAACTTGGCCTCCGTTGAGTTTCATTTTAGCCTCTTTGAGGTAAGTGCTTAAGCGGGTCCACTTATCTGCCAGATTCGGAAACTTGATATTCCACGCCTCCACCCTTTTAAGAGAGGCATCAATCTTTGACGCATCGCTTGGATCGAGGCGTTTTGGAAGCAATTCCTCCATCTTCACAATCTCAATAATGAAATCCTCATGGACTTCAAATATTTGGCCGTCATTTTGTATAAAAGGCTGGAAGAATCCCCGCTTGGGATTCACGCTGATGTAGGTTTTTAGGCGAGCCGAGACGCCTGGTTCAGGAGTATAAATTACAAAAGCAGTTGTGTTTTGTAATTCCTCGTAAGTTTCGATGTTATTTGCAGCAGATACCCCTCCGGGTAGGGCCATTGCCGATAACGAGGATAGCAAAATCAGGATTTTCAGACCTATATCAAGGGGCGAATTTCGGGTTCTCATAGTGTACAGCGTATGAGGTGAATCATCCTGTCAGCACAGACAGCTTTCCACGCAGGCATTCTTGTGCGGTATTCAGCACAAAGCATGGTCTCTGAGCTTATAGGGTCAAGTGCGGAATCCCGCACATGCCCAGACACGTAAAGAACCTCTGTGGACCGATTGTCCGAAAGGCCAGATCGCGTTTAGGGCTGTCTCAGGAGCAGCTGGCAGCGAAAGGCCAGTTGATGGGCTGGGACGTCTCCAGGGACATCCTGGCAAAAATCGAGGGCCAGAGCCGATGGGTCTCTGATATCGAATTAGTTCTCTTGGCTCAGTTGCTCAAAATTGATGCCAAGGAATTACTTTCCCCCGCACGAAAAGCCCTGCGTTCGATCAACCAGTGACGGCGCTAAGTTTACTACAGTAAACACCGCCCCGATATATATGTGTTGTAAGGTGGGCAGGTCTGAGTCCTTTTCACATAGACTTCTTCGCAAATTCCTGATGATCAGAATGTTGCATTAGCAAAAATATGATGTGGGACACTTTTCCATGCCCAGTTTCAGATATTTTTATCCGGTTCATCATCAGGATTTAATCCTAACAAATCAGGCTCGCTCTGTCGAGCCTCAATCCATCTTATTTGTGCCTGCTTCTTGTTGAACTCCTTCCGAAAGTCCCTGACTACCCCCTCGATTTCCGCAGCCCTTTTATTCCGAGCATCGCAAGGCAGCCCAATATATCCCGGATTTGCCGCGTGCAAGGTGCCGAAGGCATGAGTCCTGCGAAGGTCTCTTAGACTGTCTTCCAGGCCATGTACCAATCCATAGACCTCTGTATTGAGAACTTGGGCATCCTGTTCACCGGTAGCGATTGAATTCTGCCATGCGGCCTGATACTTGGGCCAGACCTGCATGGACTTACTCATGTAGTTCAGGTTGTAGTAGAGCCCCTTTTGTTCGTCGATGGTTTTGGCCAGGTAATTCAAACCTGCATTACGCGCTACCATGATATCCCGAACCCTTCGTGCGAATGCTTCTGAGAAGCTCTGCATTTGCATCTCGGTAATGGGATCCGCGTGGACAATCGCATGCGTATGAACTACCAGCTCCAGGGGAGCGAACTCGGCAATAGCCACCTCATGCTTCATGAAAACCCCATTCCATGAACGGGCTTCCACCAGCTCTCTGGCAGCACCGGCAAAGGCGTCATAGATTTGACGGATATCTTCGTGGTTGGGACCTTCAAAGGGAACTGACCTGCTGAGGGTAACAGTCAAACTCTGAAGAGGATGCCTGTAGGCCGTAAGCAGGAATCGCTTTTGAAGCTTGTAGGCCTGGTGAGCGGCACACTTGGGGCACCACATCGGGCGATTGCAGGCACCTGACTTACTAATGGCCGTTGGTTTACCACAGTAAACATGGTTCCTCATATGCCTACTGTCAGCCAGGATCAGAAATGCTCCATTCTGGAAATACGCGGGTTCAAAGGAGGGCTTGTTAAAGCTCTGCTTCTTCAACAACTGCTCGATAAGAAATTTCTGATCTGCATTCAAATCGTCATTTTTTTTGTAGAACTTGGGATATTCACACCAATTTTGATCATTTAAGGGACCTGGAATGGGATTTGGAATCAAACCAGGATTATCATTAGATACATGATCAGTATCACATTGCTCTGGATTAGAATCTCTCATAGATAAGTATAAGTATTATCCTATATAGGGATGTTGTCCTTGGGAGAGGGGTAGGACCCCCCTCCCCTGACGCGCCAGGGGAGGAGGCCTACTTTACTCAGGCTGCTTTCTTGAGCGCTTCTGACAGTTTTTTTCCTGCCAGGCTTCGCAAAGCGTCCTTTATCTCTTTTATTGATCCAGATTTCATCGTGAGTTCAATTTTGAACCCATCCTGCGGCTTCGCAGGCTCTGTCACGATGTCCATTTTACCGTTAGTAACACTTGCCATCACGTGAACAGGATCATCCGTTTTCTGTGCGGCTGCTTTTCTTGTCTTCTTCGTAGTCGGGAATTTTTTTTCCCTGACTTCCTTTACGTACTCCGCAGTGACTTGATCCACCGGTTTAACAGCGATCACTTCTGCCCAGACCTCTGTCATTTCGGAGCCATCCAGTCCATTGAGTGCGCGGGTATGCGTTTCCGAGATCGGGAGGAGTTGGGTTATCTCCTCAGACGATTTACCGGGCATTGTTTCGAGGAACTTTGCTCGCATCGCACATACGTCATCAGCGTAGCCAATTAGCTGACTCACCCGAGCCAGTTTAATGTTGTACTTACCTTTTGCGAACTCCTCAATCGAAGTATGTGTCCTCCGGAAGAGACGCTCTTCTTTCATTATCTTCAGGGCTAAGCCCGTCAAAAATAATGATTTGCAGCCAGCTTTGGCCCCTTCTTGCATCATGCTCTCACATTCGAGGAAATGCTTATTTTCCTCTTCGGAGAGTTCTTTGTTGTTCTCTGTGCCATGAGCCTCGACCCTTTTCAGGATCGACCCCAGGTCATCTGTATACTGTAGTGGCTTCTCTTTTTGAGGAGCCGGACTGTTTGCCTTCTGAGGGCTCGGTGTGGAGCTGACATTCATTTGAACAGATCCTCTACCGAGCATTGGGCCACCCGACACACTTCCGCAACGCTGAAGCGAGGTTGGCCATGCTTATTCGCCCGCTTCAACTCACCAGTTTTTACCATCCGTTCGACATTCTTAGTGGAGCAACGAAACGCACCCGCTGTTTCCTTTTTGCACAATTGCATGCCCCTTGTAATTTTCTCTAATATTTGCTGCATAATAACACTGTCCTTGGTTTGCTGACTCCAACGGACCTTAGGGCCGGTGGACAAAACAAGTAATGGCAAGAAACTCTCCTGCCTCACTTGCTGGAGGGCTTCACTCGAAGCTCCTGCCAACCCTAAAAATGTATTCAGGAGTACGGTAAGTGCAAAGGAATCGACTGCGACAAAGTGAGACAGTAGATCTCAGACTTTTTGAGACAAGGTATGTGCCTTATCATAGGGCAGCCCACTGCGCATTAACTGTCCTGCGTGCCTTTAAGTGGTTGTCGGTCGGTCACAAGTCCCCCCGGTGGGTATGTGACCGTCGAGGCGTATACGGCCATTCAGGGACGCAGGACAGGGCTCACTGCCCACTCAGCACAGTTGCATCTGCCTGTATTCTCGTAGGCGATTGCTACCCGATTTTGCTACCCGGGGTTTTCGAGAGGAAGCGCCTTTCGGCGCAAAGCCCTGATAAACAAAGGTTTAAAAGGGAGCGGGTGACGAGACTCGAACTCGCGACATCAACCTTGGCAAGGTTGCACTCTACCAACTGAGTTACACCCGCAGAGTGGAAAAAGGAATGTATCGGACCCCGGTCCGGGGCTCAAGCGGAAATTTCGAGGGGTCAAAGCACCTCGTTTTGGAACAACTCGATGATTTCCCCATCCGGACCCTTGAAGAAGGCGATCTTCACCACAATGGAACCGGCACTGGAATCAATGGTGACCGATTTCGGTTCCATGGTGATCTCCGCCCCGGATGCCCGGACCTGTTCCAGCATGGTGGAACAGTCATTGGTGCGCAGGGCGAAATGCAGGATGGTGCCCTCGGCAGGATCAAAGGCCTTCTCCCGTTCGAAAATCTCTATGTAGTTGCCGTCACCGGCATCGATCATCGCCGCCCGCCCCGGGCACTGCCCCCAGGTGATGCGGACTTTGAGCCCGAGCACTTCCGTGTAAAATTTCACACTGCCCTCAAAATTCGCCGTGCGTATCGCCGTGTGATGAAATCCCTGGATAAAGGCCATAACGAATTGTAGATGCCAGATCCGATCATTCAACGGCAAAACATGAAAATTTCCCACTCAACTGTAAATAGGCACCAAATAACGGTGAAAAAAATCCACTCCGGGTTGGGAAATTTTCACCTCCAACTCCCAATAAACCGGTTGCTCCGCTGAAATGGATGTCCCCGGCACCTCCACAGGCAGGGTGAATGCGAGGCCAAGCTCCCTGCTTCCGAACACCGTACTCTTCCCATCCAACCGCCGCTCCTCCTCCCAGAGGCATTCATGCAGTTGGCGGGTTTCGGTCTCGTTTTGCTTCCGGACAATCTCAACACGCTCCCGTACGCAGCGCAGGATGAAAACACCCGCGTCCCAGTTGCGAAGTCCCCGGCCCGGTTCCCAACGGAGCAAGACCGCATCTCGCCGCACCGGAAATGAATCCCAGGTCAACCGTGCGGGACCGTATTTCAAGGCCCAGACCAGGGTGTGAAACAGTCCCCACCAACAAGCCACCAACATCAGATCAAACAGAGCGACAAAGATTTTCACCATCCAAGTGTCGTCGTTGGAAAAAAAGGCCCACCAATTGAACGGAACGAGGAAAGCGGTGATGCCCAGGGCCGCCAGCAGGGATTGGGTCAGTTTTCCGATGCGATCCTGGGCCTCCCCCCGGGGATTCCAGGGATAGTCCCAAAAAACCGGCTGATTGGGAAACAGACGACGGTTGCGGGTGAGCCTGCGTTGACGCAACGGGGCCCGCAAACCCATGCCCATAACAGCCAGGCCCGCCATGAGGAATACCGCACCCACACAGCCCACCATCCATCGCGGACCGTTGAATGAGGACTCATCCGCGGGAATCCACCCCATAGCGACACCCAAGACGCCGCCCCCCACCGCAGCAAACACCAACCCGAAGATGCCCAGGAACAAAGCTGGAGTCTCCGCAGTCACACCCACGGTTCCACTGCGCCCCTGGAGCGGCCGCGGAAAACCTGGGGATTGTGCCGGGGTCGTCTGTTCCACCGGCCCCAGGGTAACAAATGTCCCCACGGGTGCAATACAGGGACAACTTTCACAGATGCATCCATGCCGCTGCCGCCTCCCATTCCGCCTTCATCGGATATCGCCTATTGACATGTAAAAAAACCGGCGATAAGTTTCCCGTCTGATGTTTGGGATCGCAAAAGCCATGGTATCCGTTGCCGTCGTCGCCGTTATTGGCGATGCCGTGATGGATGTCCGTGCCTGATCCCGACCAGAAAAACACGAAACATCCACCCACGGCAGAAGCCGTGGGTTTTTTATTGCCTGCGGCTCTTCCACCCAAAAAAAAGGAACCGCATGAACACCTACCGTAATAAACCCGATACCGGCCGATGTCGGCCGTTGGAATCCCACAACCCCAATCAAACCCAACAGGGCGCCGACATCCTGACCACGAGGACGCTCGACTCCCATGGAGCCTTTGTCCAGCCCTGGCTCCATCCGGGGCTTGATGTGCTCGATCTGGGCTGTGGTCCGGGCACCATCTCCCTCGGGCTGGCCGAAGCCGTCCTCCCCGGACAGGTGACCGGGATCGATTCCTCGCCGCAGGCCATCGAAACCGCCCAACGTCTTGCCGCAGGGCTCGAGCGCGTGAACGGCACCTTCCGCACCGGAAATGCCTGCGAACTCCCCTTCCAGCGCGGGACATTCGACCTGGTTTTCTGCCACGCCCTGCTGGAGCACCTTTCCCGGCCGGCGGAAGCCTTGGCGGAAATCCGCCGCGTGCTGCGTCCGGGTGGCATCGCGGCCCTGTGCTCATCGGACTGGGACCAATTCCTCCTCGCGCCGGAATCACCCGCACTGGGTTTCGCTCTGGAAGCCAGCCGCACCCTGCAGGAAAAAAACGGGGGTAGCACCGAGGCTGGAGCCTGGCTGGGCCCCTGGTGCTGGGACGCGGGATTCGAAGTGCTGGAAACCGGCACGCGTTATGAGGTTTACGACGATCCCTGCCGGATCGCCGGACATCTCGCACAGCAACTCGAACAGGCGGACGCACCAAGACACGCCAAAACCTGGCGCCAATGGGGCCGCAGCGAGCGGGCCACCTTTGCCCAGGCCTGGGGGTATGTCATCGCCCGGAAAACGGACGATGAAGGGGAGCAGGGATGATCCCCAAAAAACTAACCCATCTTTTTCGCCCGTTCCAAGAGGACGTTATGAAGTATATCCGCGATCAATGCCGGGCTGAGGTGGTCGGAATTGAGGATGATGTCGAACCACTCATGCCTCTCGGCCTTGCGTCCAAAATGGGCCGCAAGGTAGCGGTGGCCTGCTTCGTCATGGCGCTCGACTTCCTTGAGCGCCTTCGCCATGTCGATGGACTGCTCCTTTGCAACCCGCTCGGCGCGCGCTTCGATTGAACCCGTCAGGGCCACCCGGATGACGCCGTGAAGACCGCGCGTGAGCCAAGGGGCGCCCCGCCCGACGAGGACACAGCCTCCCCGCTTGGCCAAGCGATAGATGGTGTCATTGGTCTTCTGGACCAAATCCCATTGGGAGGGTTCGTCCATGAGAATTTCCCGCCAGAACTCATCCACCCGCGGGGCGCGGTCTTCCGGCATGGCCCGCGCCAGCACTTCGGGCAGATGGTGCTCGCGGAGCACATGCTGCACCAGATTGTCGTCGAACAACGCCCAGGCTTCGCAGGGATCCGCTTTCGGAGGATTGAGCCGTTTCATCAGCAGACATTCGACCTCCGTCAATGGCGTGCCCCATTGACGGGCCAGTGCGATGGCCGGCCGGGGTTTGTGGTGTGCTGCCAGATGGCCCTCAAGGCCCTGGGCCTGAAGATAAGAACTGCATACCTGGGTGAACTTATTCATATCCTGCCTCCGGCCTCATTATGAAAAGGATAAGGGGCAAAAGCAAGGAGAAAGGACCCATTCTGTTAGGGGTGGCCGTATCCTCCCATCAAAAAATCCGCACTCCGGTCCGCTATAAAAATAATTCACACCTTTACACTCAGGCGATGGTGCGCGGCCCGAAATCGGCCTCGTAAAAACTCGATATATGGCCGCCGGGCGGGAACAGCGCATTTAGTGCGACTTCATCTTCCGGCGTCACCGAAATTTCCAGGGCCTTCAGATTGTCCTCAAATTGCTCCATGGTCCGGGGACCGATGATCGCGCTGGTCACACCGGCCTGGGCCATGACCCAGGCCACGGCCATTTGGGAAGGGGCCGCATTGCGTTCCTTGCAGAAGGCCGCGTAGGCGTCGGCGCACTCCAGCGCCCGCCCGTTCATCCGCCTCGCCAGCCAGGGCGCCTTGGACACATCGGTGAAACGGCCTTCCGCGGGCATGCGGCCGGAACCGTATTTTCCGCTCAACAGCCCACCACCCATCGGGCTCCAGGGAATCACACCCAGACCGTGGGTCCGCGCCATGGGCAGGAGCTCGCGCTCGATCCGCCGATCCAGCAGGTTGTAAGGCGGCTGCTCGCAGACAAAGCGGTTCAATCCGAGCTCACGGCTCACCATGAGCGATTCCATGACCTGCCAGGCGGCAAACGTACTCGTGCCGATGTAGCGCACCTTGCCCGCGCGGACCAGGTCGTCCATGGCACGCAGGGTTTCGTCGATGGGAATGGTCGGTTGGGGGCGGTGGATCTGGTAGAGATCAATCCAGTCGGTTTTGAGACGGCGGAGACTGGCCTCGCACTGCATGATGATGTGGCGGCGGCTGTTGCCCATGCCATTGGGATCGTTTTCATCCATCACCCCGTGGACCTTGGTGGCCAGGATGATCCGGTCGCGTTTCCCGTTCCGCCTCAGCGCTTCGCCGGTGACCACCTCGCTCTGCCCCTTGTTGTAGACATTGGCCGTGTCCAGGAAATTGATCCCGGCCGCAAGGGCCCGGTCGATGATCGTGTAGGAGTCTTCGGCGGCGGTTTTCCCCCCGAACATCATGCAGCCGAGACAAAGGGGACTGACACGGACGCCGGTGCGGCCCAGGTTGCGGTATTCCATGGAATGAGTATGGACCCCGGACGGATGAAGACAACCACCGCTTTCCGTTTGCCAAGCCGGCCATGGGCTGCTTTTTTTCAACGATGTTCCCATTGGCCGACAGCCTGCCGCATGACGGCTTCCCGGTTTGGTCACTCCTCCCGTTCCTCGGGTTGTTGCTCACCCTGGGCGTGATGTCGTTCGCCACCGCGAATTTCCCGCACAGCCGGCCGGGAAAGCTGTGGGAGAGCAACCGCAACAAGCTCCTCATCGCCCTCGCCTGGTCGGTTCCCGTAATGCTCCTGCTCGCGGGGCGGGGCAATTGGCAGCCTCTCCTGGAGAGCCTGGAGGATTACTTCGCCTTCATGGTCCTGCTTTTCTCGCTCTTCTGCATTTCCGGCGGGGTTTATGTTTCGGGGGACATTGCCGCAACGCCCCGGATGAACACACTCTTTCTGGCGGGAGGCGCCCTGCTGGCCAATTTTGTCGGGACGACCGGCGCCAGCGTCCTCCTCATCCGCCCCCTGCTGCGCACGAATTCCGAGAGGAAAAACACCTCGCACCTGCCGGTGTTCTTCATTTTTGCCGTGGCGAACATCGGGGGGTGTCTGTTGCCGATCGGCGATCCCCCGTTGTTTCTGGGATATCTCCAAGGGGTCCCCTTTTTTTGGACCCTGCGCCTTTGGCCCGCATGGTTGGCCGCACTCGGACTGCTCCTTCTGGTCTTCTATGTCTGGGACCGGCTGGCCTATTTGCGTGAGGCCGCGGGCGATTTGACCCGCGACGCCCAGGCCATCGAGCCGCTCCGTTTCCACGGAATCCTGAATTTCATCCTGCTGGCCGGGGTGCTGGCCTCGGTGGTCTGGTTGCCGGTGTATTGGAGGGAAGCGGCCATGCTGGCGCTGACAGGCCTCTCATTTCTCGCCACTCCGCTGCACTCGAGGGCCCGGAAAGAAAACAATTTCACCTTCGGCCCGATCCTGGAGGTGGCCGCACTCTTCATCGGGATATTCATCGCCATGATCCCGGCCCTGGATGTTCTGCGCGGACAGGGCGCGCATCTCGGCCTGTCGCAGCCGTGGCATTTTTTCTGGGCCAGCGGTGCCCTCTCCTCGGTTCTCGACAATGCCCCCACCTATCTCACTTTTTTGTCCGTGGCCCAGGGCTTGTCGGCCGGTCAACCGGGACTTTATCCCGTTTCCCCCGGACTCGAACATATTGCCACCCCGGGCACGTTGCTTTCCGCCATCTCGCTGGGTTCGGTCTTCATGGGTGCGATGACTTATATCGGCAACGGTCCGAATTTCATGGTCAAAGCCATCGCGGAGGAATGGGGCTACAAAACCCCCGACTTCTTTACCTATATCCTCCACTATGCCCTTCCCGTCTTGGTGCCTATTTTCCTGGTCGTCTCCGCGTTCTTCCTCCGTTGACCGCAGCCACACTGCTCCGGAAGGCGCCTCCTTTGCACCTTGACAAAACAACCGTTTCAAACAACTGTTTCACCCGCATGGCTGTAGCTGAAATGGTCTCCGATCCCTCCCACGCGGAGGAGATCCGTCACCGCATCATGGATGCGGCGGAGAATTCATTCGCCCAATCGGGCTTCGCCGCAGCCTCCCTCCGCCAGATCACCACCGACGCCAATGTCAACCTGGCGGCCGTCAACTACTACTTCGGATCCAAGGAAAACCTTTATACCGCCATTATTTCACGCGGTGTCGAACCCCTCAATCGGGACCGTCTTTCGCTGTTGGAGCAGGCCCGGCAAAAAGAACCCGGCGCCCCCCTCGGGCTTGAAAACATCCTCGAGGCTTTTTGCCGGCCCTGTTTCGACTTTGTCCGCCGCCGCGAACACCAACCCCTTCTCGTACTCCTCGGGAAATCCATGTATGAGAACGAAAGTTTCATCTTCGACCTCATGAAGCGCGAGTGGGAGCCGATTGTGAACCGCTTCCTAAGCGAATTGCGCCGCAGCCTTCCCGGGTTGAACGAGGCCGATCTGGCCTGGCGGTTCCATTTTGCGGTCGGGGCCATGATCCACACCATCAGCCAGACCAAGTCGCTTGAATATCTGACCCAGGGACAGTGCAATCTCAACGACAGCGAGGCGGTCTTGCGCCATTTGGTGTCCTTTTGTGCCGCGGGACTGAAAATGCCGGGAGTATCCACGGCATGAATCTTCCCACCCACGTCTCCCTGCTCGCCCTGGTGGTCTTGGGAATGATCCATCCGGGTCCGCTTCCAGCGGCCCCCAAGACCCGGTCCCTTCCCGGACCGGCTGCACCCACCCCGGTACCCATACCGGTCGAATTCCTCAACCTCACCACTTGCTATGAACTAGCCCTCCTGCACATGGAGAGCATCGGCCTGAGTGACCAGGATGTCCGCGTCGCCCAGGCCCGTTATTGGCAGGCTGTCGGTGCGGCCCTGCCTTCCATCAAAGTCGTCGGAGAGCAGGCCGTCTACAATGACCGCGCCGCCTCGTTCGGGGTCAACTCCAATACCGGATCCGGTGGCATCAACATCGACAATTACCCACAAACCGCCCGCGTCTCCGTCAAGGTCCCCCTCTTTTCCGGATTGCGCGACATCGAACTGGCCAAGGCCGCACGCGCTGAAATCGAGGGCAACAGGCAAACCTCCAGGCGCGTCCGCCAAAACCTTTACCTCGATGTCGCCGAGGCCTTCTACCAAGTGTTGAACTACGAGGAAGACCAGCGCGTCCTCGCCGACATCGAAAAAACCCTCACTGACCGCGTGGCCGACCAGGAGCGGCGGGTGGATCTCGGCAAATCCCGGCAAAGCGAACTCATCCAGGCCCGCAACGCCCTTGCCCAGGCCCGCGTCAGCATCGAGCGGACCAAGGGCCTCCTGGGAGCCTCCCGCGAACTTCTGCTCTTCTATATCGGCCTGCCCCGGGAACAGTTGAAACTCAAGGACACCTCCACACCCCCGCCCAACAGCCTTACCCTGGCGGATTACCTGGGCAATTCGGGACAACGCCCCGATGTGCTTGCCGCGGTCCAGGCCGAACGCTCCGCCCGCGCCCAACTTTCCGCCGCCAAGGGCGCGCATTGGCCCACCATCAGCTTCGAGGGCAATTACTATCTCTTCGACTCCGACAAGGTGCAGGACGGCGAATGGAACGGGTTCCTTACGGTGGAACTCCCGATCTTCGACGGCGGATCCATCGAGGCCAAGGTCGACGAGAACAAGGCCCTCTTCGCCAAGAAGCAACTCGATCTCTCCCGGCTCGAACGGGAAACAGCGCGCGATATCCGCACCGCCTGGAACAACTTCAATTCATCTCTCGCCGAACTGGCCCGCACCGACGAGGCCGCCCGCACCGCACAGATGAATTACACCGCCCAACAGGCCGACTATGAACTTGGCGTGGTCACCAGCCTGGATGTCCTCGACGCCCTCCGCACCTGGCACGATACCCGTCGCGACCTCATCACCGCGCAGGTCAACACCCGGCTCAACCTGATCAAATTGCACCTTGCCGCGGGCGAAACGCCGACAGCGGCAAACCCCAACCCTTCAAAACCCAAATCCCCGGAATCCCCCAAGGCCAGGTAACCATCCACTTGCCCCCCACATTTCGCGAACTTCGCGGCCAAGCACATGTCTTTAGCTGAAATCTCCATCAAACGCCCGGTCTTCGCCTGGATGCTCATGTCCGCGCTGATCATCTTTGGCGCGATCTGCTTCGGCCGTCTCGGCGTCAGCCTCCTCCCCGATGTCGAAGTCCCCAACGTTCTCGTGCAGGTCACATGGCCCGGCGCCGCCCCGGAGGTCATGGAAACCGAAATCGTCGACCAGATGGAACAGGCCCTGGTCAACGTTTCCGGCATCAAGAACCTCAACTCCACCATCTACCAGGGCAGCGCCCAGATCAGCCTGGAATTCTACCCCGGTCGCAACGCCGACGCCGCCCTCCTTGAGGTACAGACCAACATCACCCGTGTCCGCCTCCCCCTGGAAGTCGACAACCCCCTCATCCTCAAGGTCAACCCCACCGACCAGGAAATCATGTGGCTCGGCATCAGCAGCAGCAAACGCACCCTTCTCGACCTCACCGTTTATGCCGAACGCTTCCTGCGTGATAAATTCCAGGTCCTCCCCGGAGTCGGCCAGCTCATCCTCTCCGGCTTCGCGGAACGCAACCTCCGCATCTGGGTCGACCACGACAAGCTCGCCAAATACGAACTCACCATCCTGGATGTCCAGAACGCCCTCCGCACCCAGCACATCGAGCAGGCGGCCGGCCTCCTCGAGAACAACCTCCAGGAAATCAATGTCCGCCTCATGGGCGAGGGCGTAAATCCCAAGGAAGTCGGCGAAATCCTCATCAAGCAACGGGGAGGCCAACCCATCTACAATGCCTCCATCCATATCGCCGATGTCGCGGTGGTCGAGGACGGGCTCAACGACGTGCGTTCCATTTCGAAGATCGCCGGTGTCCGCGGCGGGGGTATCGGCTTCCGCAAACAACGCGGTGCCAATTCCATCGAGGTCGCCGACAACATCAAGAGAACCCTGGCCGAGATCCAACCCTCGCTTCCCAAGGACGTGACCATCACCGTCAATTACGACGAATCCAAATTCACCAAGGAGGCCGTCGAGGAAACCGAATTCACCCTCATTCTCTCCGCCATCCTCACCGCGCTGATCTGCTGGCTTTTCCTGGGTTCACTTTCCTCGACCTTCAACGTCGTCATGTCCATCCCGACATCGATCCTCGGCTCATTCATCATTCTCTATTTCCTCGGCTTCACCCTGAACATGTTCACCCTGCTGGCCCTCTCCCTCGCCATCGGCGTGGTGGTGGATGACGCCATCATGGTATTGGAAAACATCGTCCGACACCTCGAAATGGGCAAGGACCGCGTCCAGGCCGCCCTTGATGGCACCAAGGAAATCACCGGACCGGCCCTGGCATCCACCCTCGCGGTGCTCGCCGTCTTCCTCCCCATCGCCCTCATCCAGGGCTCGGTGGTCGGCCAGTTCCTTTTCCAGTTCGGCGTCACCATTGCCGCCGCCGTCGCCCTTTCCCTGGTCGAGGCCATCACCCTCACCCCCATGCGCTGCTCGCAGTTCCTTTCCATCAAGCGCAACAATTTCATCACCCGCGGCATGGACCGCTTCATGGAGACACTCACTGAACGCTACCGCGCATTCCTTCCCTACTGCCTCCACCACCGCTGGCTCGTCCTCGGCGCCCTCATCCTCCTCTTCGTCTTCTCACTCTTCATTGCCACCAAGGTCCCCGGGGAATTCTCCCCCGCCCAGGACCAGGGAACCCTTTTCGTCAAATACGAGACCCCGGTCGGATCCTCCCTCGCCCATACCGAGGAGCGCCTGCGGGAGGCGGAAAAGATCATCCTGGCCCGGCCGGAAACCCGCACCTACTTCCTCGCCGCCGGAAGCTTCTTCGACGGCAACGTCAACAACGGCATCATGTTTGTCGACATGAAACCCAAGGCCGAGCGCAGCAAGACCCAGCAACAGGTCATGGAGGAACTCCGCCCTGAGCTGGAAAAAATCGAAGGGCTGAAATCATTCCTCGTCGATCTATCCAAAGGCGGCCCCGAGGGTGGACTCGGCTTTCCCATCACCTTCGCGCTCCAGGGCCCCAGTCTCGATGTGCTCAAGAAGGAATCCACCCGCCTCATGGACTGGATGAAGGAGGAAAAACTCGCCGTCGATCTCAACACCGACTTCAAGGAGGGCCAACCCGAATTGCGCGTCTTTATTGACCGGGCCGCGGCCTCGGCCCGTGGCGTCACCGTCCAAGAAGTTTCCGACACCGTGGCCGCAGCCATCGGTGGCGTGCGCCAGGGCAAATTCACCAACGACGACCGCCGCTACGACGTGCGGTTGCGACTGCTCCCCGAAGAGAGGACCCGGATCGAGGACCTGCAGAAGCTGACCGTCCGCAACATCTACGGTGAAATCATCCCTGTGAAGGACGTGGTGAAGTGGGAACTGGTGTCCAGCCTCCAGACCATCGCCCGCCGCAACCGCGAGCGGTCGATCACCATCTTCGGCAACACCGCCCCCGGCACCCCGGAGAACGCCGCTGTGGCCAAAATCAAGGAACACGCCCTCAATACGCTTCCCGAAGGATACCGCCTCATTCCCTCCCAATCTGCCGAAACCAATGAAAAGTTCGGCAAGGACATGCTCTTCGCCCTCGGCCTCGGGATCCTGATCGCCTACATGGTCTTGGCGGCGCAGTTCAACAGCTTCGGCCAGCCCTTCCTGATCCTGCTGGCCATGCCCTTCGCGATCAGCGGGGCCGCGCTCGGCCTCTTCATCTTCGGCCAGACCTGGAACCTCTACAGCGGTATCGGCATGATCCTCCTTCTCGGCATCGTGAAAAAGAACTCCATCCTGCTCGTGGAATTCACCGACAAGGTCCGGGAAAAAGAGGGCGTCACGCCGGAGGAGGCGCTGTTGAAAGCGTGCCCCATCCGTCTCCGTCCCGTGCTGATGACCTCCTTCGCCACCATCGCCGCCGCCATCCCCCCCGCACTGGCCTTCGGACCCGGCGCGGAAAGCCGCGTGCCCATGGCATTGACCATCCTCTGCGGCTCCCTCGTTTCCATGCTGGCCACCCTCTTCATTGTTCCCTGTTGCTACAGCCTCATGGAAAGCCTCAAGGCCTGGCTGCGGAGTTTGTTCGGCGGGAATCCTCCGCCGGACACAAAATTCGCCAAAGTCTGAGGATGCCGCCCCTCCTCCGGGGCGGCCTGCCTTACCGCCTCCTCCCTGCGGGTGTGGAGAGTCACTGACCGGTTACCTTTCCCAAAGGAGAATTGCCAATCCCCGGGAATTTGCTTAGAATTCAATCATGGCTTTTGCATCTCGGTGGCTGATTGCCGCCCTTTTCCTCGCGACCACGGGTTCCGCCTTCGCGCTTCGGATCGAACCCGGTGATGCTGAACAGTTCCTCATGCAGGCCAGTTTCGGCCCCACGATCTGGGAAGTCGAACGGGTGCAACAGATGGGCTATGACGCCTGGATCCTCGACCAGTTCAAACGCCCGGTCCAAAAACACCTTCCGCTCCTCGATTCGATCAAGGCCACGGCCAAAGAGGGAAAACTGAACCCCGTGCACCGCAAATACGCCTGGTGGCAGCAGGCCGTGACCGCCGACGACCAACTCCGCCAGAGGGTGGCCTACGCTTGGAGCCAGATCTTTGTTGTCTCGGACGAAAATCCCGCACTCTCGGGTGTCACGGAAGGCCTCACCCATTATTACGACACCCTCCTGGAAAACGGCCTGGGCAACTTCCGGGACCTTCTCGGGGCCGTGACCTTCCATCCCTGCATGGCCGTTTACCTGACCTACCTGCGCAATGAAAAGGGTGACGCCGAGGGCAAGCGCCGGCCGGATGAAAATTATGCACGCGAGATCATGCAGCTTTTCACCATCGGCCTGTATGAGCTCAAGATCGACGGGACGCGGCGCACCTACAACAAGGGCCCCGTCCCCACCTACACCAACGATGACATTCAGGAACTGGCCCGGGTGTTCACCGGCATGAGTTATCCCTCCACGGACGGCAAGCACACCTTCAAGGGAGGGTCGCCGCTATGGCTAAATCGGCTTGCCGTTTACCCCGAGTTCCACGACCGGGGCGAAAAGAACATCCTCGGACGCAAAACCCTGCTGGCGGGCCAGGATCCCGAAAAAGACATCAACGACACGCTGGACGTTCTCTTCGACCATCCGAACACCGGCCCCTTTGTCTGCCGCCTCCTCATCCAACGTCTCACCACCTCCAATCCGTCACCCGGTTACATTGAACGTGTTGCCCGGGTCTTCAACAACAACGGCCACGGCATCCGGGGGGACCTGCAGGCTGTTGTCCGCGCCATTCTCATGGATGACGAGGCCCGTCTCCCGGCTGCCATCAAGGACAAGGGCATGCAGCGCGAGCCCTATCTCCGGTTGGTCGCACTCGTGCGCGCCTTCCACGGCACGGCCAAGGACGGCGTATTCACCATCGCCGGCCTCGGCGGATTACTCGGACAGGAACCCGGCAGTGCCCGGAGCGTCTTCAATTTCTACTCGCCCAATTATTCCCCCCCGGGACCGATTTTCGACGCCGGGCTCGTCGCCCCCGAATTCGAGATCACCAACGCGGTCACCGCCATCAGCCTTCCCAATTTCATGCGGGACAGCATCTACCGGGGCGTGATCGGCCGCGGGGGCGGCGAGGTCCGCCTCGATTTCACCAAGGAAATGGTGCTGGCGGCAGACCCCGACCGTCTCATCGATCATCTCAGCCGCCTGCTTGCGGGGGGGCGATTGAGCCTTTCCTCACGCGGCATCATCCGTGATGCCCTCGGGCATATTCCCGCCGAGAAACCCGAGGAACGTGCCCGTCTCGCGGTCTACCTGACCAGCATCAGCCCCGAAAGCGCCATTCTGCCATGAAAAGACCCCCGACTTCCCAGGACCCCAGCCGCCGCCGTTTCCTCGGCCAGGCCGCCTGCGCCGGCATCAGCTGCACGCCGATGTTTTCCACGCTTCTCAACCTCACCCTCGCGGGCCGCGTCTCCGCCCAATCCCTCTCCGCCGGGGATGGCTACCGGGCCCTGGTCTGCCTTTTCTTCGGCGGGGGGAATGATTCTTACAACATGCTATCCCCAAGATCGGGCGAGGCCTACAACGAATACGCCGCCTCGCGCCAGGGTCTGGCCCATCCCGCCGCCGATCTTCTTCCGCTCGGCGCTGCGGGCGAACACCACCCCGAACTGGGCCTCCACCCCAGCATGCCGGAATTGAAGGCCCTCTACGACGCCGGCCGCGCGGCCTTCATCGCCAACATTGGCACCCTCGTCCAGCCCGTCACCCTGGCCGAGTATAAAAAGAAGAAGAGCCTCCCGCTCGGCCTCTTTTCCCATTCCGACCAGTCCCAGCAATGGATGACAGCCGTGCCCGACCGGCGCTCGGACAGCGGCTGGGGTGGCCGGGCCTCGGAATTGCTCCGCGGCCTCAATCCCGACGCCAAGGTCTCGATGAATATCTCCCTCTCAGGCGTCAACACCTTCCAGTCCGCCCGGAGCAGTTTCCAATATTGCATCACCCCCAACGGCAGCGTCGGCCTCAAGAGCCTCGAGCCCAACCAGGGCGCGCGCGTCTTCGAATCCGCCGCCGTCCGCAGCATGCTCGACCAGCAATACAAGAGCCTCTTCGAGCAAACCTACATCAACACGACCAAGGATGCCATCGCCGCCCACGAGACCTTTTCCGCCGCCGTCACACCGGTGAAATTGAAAACGGTTTTCCCCGACACCCAGACCGGCCGCAACCTTCGCATGGTCGCCCGCACCATCGGCGCCCACGGCAGCCTCAGCCTCCAACGGCAGACTTTCTTCATCAACCGCGGCGGATGGGACCACCACAGCGAGGTGCTGGACAACCAAAAAACCATGCTGGCGGAAATCAGCGCGGCTGTCGGGGCCTTCATGGCCGCCATGGACGAGCTCGGCATGGCCAACGACGTCGTCCTTTTCACTGCCTCGGATTTCGGCCGCACTCTCACCTCGAACGGACGCGGTTCCGACCACGCCTGGGGAGGCAACCAATTCGTGGTCGGCGGCCCGGTCAAGGGCGGGGCGGTCTACGGACGTTATCCCAGCCTCGCTCTCAAGTCCGACGTTGATACCGGCCAGGGCCGGTTGATCCCCGGCCTGTCCGTTGACCAATACAGCGCCGAAATGGCCCTTTGGTTGGGTGTGTCACCGCAGGATCTCCCCACCGTCATCCCCAACATCAAAACATTCCACGATCCCCTGTCCTCCACGCCCCCATTGGGATTTCTGCTGTAATGGGGCCACCGGCGGAAAACCCGCAAGGCAGACACCGGCTTCTTGGTGGATGCACCCACCCGCATCAAACCCGGGAGTTGGCTCATCCATCACCCCCACAAGGACGGACCTTGCTGGATCGCATTCTGTTTAATCTACCGCTCGTTCTCATTCTCGCGCTCTCTGGGATCGAGAGAACGAGCACGAGTGCGAGTTGGAGAAACGAGGGGAACCTGCCGCCAATCAAACAGAAAATGCTCTTAAATCCTTGAGGCACTGTGGCGGGAGCCCCGGGTGTTTTCATGCCCCCTTACTGTGGGGAATGGGTCTCCGCCCTTACGGCCAGCTTTCCGTGAAGACCATGTGGTGCAGATGACACTGGGTGGCGCAGAGCGATGACGGGCCGGCGGCCTTCAAATAGGGGCAATGGCGCAGCACGGCATCCTCCTCGAGCAGGGGAACCTGCTCCACCGGCAACAATCCCCACCGGATCCGTGCCAGCAACCGCTTGACCCGGTCGGCTTCCTGCGGAACCAGATGGTCGTTGATGCGGCACAGAGGCTCGGCGCAGATGTTGTTCATGTCCTATTGTGACGTCACATCAGTTTTCCGTTCAATGAAATCATCAACTAATGGCCCCTGCAGCCCGCCTCATGGACTTTCGCATTCCCCATTTCCCATTTCGCACTTACCTTAAAAGCGCCATGTCCGGACTCGACCCCGCCCAACAGGCCTCGCGCGACCAATTCGACCGCCAGAGCGCGGCCTATGGGAAGGGCCACATCCTGAGCCGGACCGCGGACCTGGAATCCGCCCTCCCCCACCTCGGCCTGAAACCCGGCATGGAAGCGCTGGATATCGCCACCGGAGGCGGGCACACGGCGGTGTTCTTCGCCTCCCGCGGCCTCCATGTCACCGCGGCCGACATCGCCCCCGGCATGCTCGCCCAGGCCCGCACCCTGGCCGGCGGGGCCGGCGTCACCCTCGAGACCCGCGAACATCCGGCAGAATCACTGCCCTACGCCGACGGCGTCTTCGACCTCGTGACTTGCCGCGTGGCCGCCCACCATTTCTCCTGTCCGGCCACGTTTTGCATGGAAACCTCCCGCGTGCTCAAACGGGGAGGGAAATTCCTCCTCATTGACGGCTCCGTCGAGGACGACCAGCCCGTGGCCGAGGAATGGATCCACCGGGTGGAAAAACTGCGTGATCCCTCGCACGGGCGGTTCATCACCCCGCTGAAATGGACCCACCTCTGCGGTCATGTCGGCATGCGGGTGATCCACTCCGAATTGCAGCCCATGAAGCAACCCGACTTGGAATGGTATTTCTCCGCGGCCAACACCCCGCCCGAAAATAGGAAGCAGGTGCTGGATTTGATCCGCACGGCACCTGCAGCCGCGAAGGAACTCTTCCACGTAAACACGGACGACCACGGTAAAATCACCTGGTGGTGGCAACGATTGGTTATGGTTTCCGAAAAGCTGTAAAGCCCGTCAACGCCAAACCGTCTCAAGCACATCATTGCCCGGCCGGCTGTCGCCCCCCTGCCCCAGGATTATTTTCGCGGTCACCACCGCCTCTTTTCCCGTGCGGGCACTCGGATAAAGCCAGAATTGGACGGCATGGGTCTGCCGGGAAGACAACGCCGGAACCCATCCATTCTGGGTCAGGTAGCCCACCTGCAGGACCACCTGCCCGCCTTGCAGGAATGTATTGCCGCAATTCTGCACCACCACGGTCCAGGGCACGGCCCCATCCGCACGCGCCCCCCCCGAAAGGAATGATGCCGCGACCATCACATCGGCGAATTGCGGATCCTTCCGCCGCAAGGCCGCTTCCAGATCCAGCATGCCCTTCCCGCTTTTCACATCCGTCCCGGGTACGCCCGCTTCGTCCGCTTGGCTGATCAAAACGGAGGCCGCCGCCTGCGCGCCCAGCCCCGGCTCCTTCGACATCAGGGCCGCCACCGCCCCGCTGAACACCGCGGCGGATGCCGAAGTGCCGCTCATCGACACGGCCATCTTCTCGGCATAGGCCGCGGGAAGGCCCACGCCCGGTGCCAGCACATCCAGTTCCTTTCCCCGGTTGGAAAAAGAGGCCGCCTCAAGTTCCGCATCGGACGCCCCCACGGCCACCACCCCTTCATAACCCGCCGGATAAACTAGGCCGCTGCGTCCGTCATTGCCGGCTGCGGCCACCACGACCACCCCGCGATCCATGGCGTAACGGACGGCCTCGCGCAGGGCCGCATTGTCCGCATCGGATCCCAGACTCAGATTCAGGATATTCGCACCCGCATCCACCGCCCGGACAATCCCCTCCGCCACGGTGAAGGCATCCCCCGCGCCCTGGGCATTCAATACCCGGACGCTCAACAGGTCCGCCGACGGCGCAATGCCCGGCAATTGGGGGTGATTGGCCACAATGAGGGACGAAACCGCCGTCCCGTGTCCAACCCCCGCCGGGGAATCCGGGAGAAGATCGATGGATTTCCATGTGCGACCCTCAAACACAAGATGGGACGCGATGCCCGTGTCGAGTATGGCCACCGTGACCCCGTTTCCCCACAGGGCATCCACACCGGAAATACCGAGGGCCTGGATCCATGCCACCCCAAAACCGGGAAGCGCAGCACCTTGTTCATCCACCATGGACGGAGGACGCAACAACCCCACGGCATGATTGTCCGTTGCTTCCAGCCCGGGAAATTCCTCCAGCAGGCGGCGCAGGGAACCCAAGTCCGACTCGTCCACTCCGAAACGAACCATCCGCAGACCGGGAATGCCGCCCATGACCTTCAAGCCCAGCTTTCGTGCGCGGGCCACCACGGTTCCGATGTCGAGATTTCCCGGAATCCTGACAATTCGCTGATTCCTCAAAACCCCGTTACCAGGCGGCACAATGCCGGCATCCAACCCCGCTCCGGCCATGGGCAAGGGATCGGTCCAAGCCGGGATCCCGGCCTTCCCGGCAGTTTGCTTGGCCATTTGGCGGGCCTCCGGCGCGGGCTTCCGGTCCCACGACCAGAAGCCGAGCGCCAGCCCCGCCAGGGGAAACAGCCACAACCAGCCCCGCTTCATAAACCCCATGTTAGCCGGACCGGACACCCTGTCCATCCGTCACGGCCAAGGTTTGCCCTCCGAAAACAGCCGTTTGATCTGCGGGGTCCCGTCCCCCCGCAGAGCGACCTCCACCGTGATCGGGCGCGGCGGGTTGCCCTTGCCTTCGGGGACAAAGTATTTTTCCAGGTCAAATTCGATCCTCCCCCGGCGCACCCGTCCCCGGATGAATCGTTCCCCGTATCCCGGCTTCCACTCCTGCACCCGGTCCGTGACCGCGAATCCCCCCTCCTCCTTCAGGATCACATAGACTTCCCGCCCCTCTCGTTCCCCGCTGCTGAAATTCTCCGGCAGGCGGCTGATTTCATAATTGAGGATGATGTAATCCCCGCGCAGGGGATCGCGCGGATCCACCGGCAGGGTCTTCAACATGACCGTGGGATAACCCAGTCCCGCCTGGTGCCAGGCATACAAAGCCGCCAATCCGGCCAACTGCACCGCCAACAACACATATAACAGTTTGATTCTCATATCAGTTCTCCTTGTTCTTCGGGATATCAATCAATTTTCGCCAATACCTGCCGCCGCAACCGGTTCAATCCCCAGACCGTGAGGATGATCATCCCGCCGCCGGCAATAAAGATCAGGCCCGTGTGGAACATCGTTCCCACCAGCCGGAAAAAAACCGAAAGCGTCACCAGGGCCACCATGACAAACCCGGTGTTGACCTGGTGCTCTTTGGAACGGAGGTAACCCCGGTAGATCAGCCCGAGGGCCGCAAAGAAAATCAGCGACCAAAGACCGAACCAGGGCTTCACCTCGAATCCCCAGACATAGGCGGCAATGAAAACCGTCAGGATTCCCCAGAATTCCCCCACATCCCGCTGGATTTTCTCCCCGGCCAACAACCACAGGTTCGAGGCCAGGGCCAGCAGTCCGCCGAAACCAATCCAGGCCAGGCACCACTGGTCGAAATGATACCGCGGTCCGAGGTAACCATCCTCAATCCCGCAAATAAGCAATGACATCAGGGCAAGGATCTGCACCACCCATGCACTGACGCTGCGGGTGAGCACGGGAAGGGCCGCCGTGGCCAAAAACCAGGCCAGGACCAAGCCGGTTGCCTTGCCCTGCACATGGAAAATCTGGCTGATGAGCATCAGCCCCAGCAACGGGAACACCGAGGCTCCGAGGTAGGCGCACTCCCACCAGGCACGGGGCATCCCCTTCCTTTGCGATTCCGCCCCGGTGATCATCGATGCCGTCAAGAAGGCCATCAGGCCGGCCAGTTTCACCAGATTGGGGATATCCCTCCAATTGCTGGAGATGATCAGGATGATGCCGCCGAGGATGAGGAATGTCCCGATGACGGCAAAGGCGATCATCCAATAATTCCGCCCCGCGCCCGGGTAGAGCGACAGGATGGCCTCGGCCTGGGAGGGCTGGATGATGCCGTCCCGGGTCCATTGTTCCACATGGGGTTTCAGTGTTTTTTGGTTCATGGGATTCAGGTTGCTTGTTCTTGGTTCGTTGTTCTTCGTTCGGGGGAAGGAATCAAAGCCGGCGAGCCCCCGACGCCATCACAGGCCAGGAAATTTCCGATACTCCGGTGCAGGCCGTGTGATCGCAGCGGCCAGACATGGGCGGGAATGTGGCAGCAAATCTCCCGGGTGGCCCGGGTCCAGCGGGCGTTCCATCCCGGCACCACGATCAAATCCCCCGGACACCAGACGTTGAGTGTGGGCACGTTCCAGGGTGCTTCATCCAATCTTTTCAGGAAAGCACTGCCCGGCCGCATCTGCCGCACCGCCGGGAGACCCAGCAAATGGCCCATCCATGTCCCCCGGTGCGGAGTGTGGAGAAACACCGCGCGGGATAACGGCAGATCCGGCGCCTGTCGCAGGGCCTCGCGGAGCACCAGGCCGCCCATGCTGTAAGCCACTATGTGGAAGGGTTTATCAAGGCTCCGCAAATGCCCAATCAGTTGCCCGCCCAATTCTTCCAACCCATTGCCCCCGCTGGTGTCATAGCGCCAGATCGATGCATCAATGTGGCCACGAACGTGAGTTCGTGGATGGTCCAATCCCCACGAACTCACGTTCGTGGCCACAAGATTCCGGCACATTCGTTCCAGCCGCGAGTGATTTCCCAGGAACCCATCTAACAGGATTGTTTTCATGGAAAAGTTCCACCTCCACGGGTCACTTCGATCAATAAAGGTGAATCAAACAAAACGGAGGGAGGCATCACCGGCTCATCCAGCGGCACAGACCCGGAAAACCTTTCAGCCAGCAACGTCCGTGCTTCCTGGCTACTTAGATCAAAATCGCGGTATTTTTTCATCGCAGCCAATTCGATTCCAACGCCGCTTCGGTAAACCTTCCAAACCAATTCGGAGCAATAGATTTCATCATCACTCCACAGAAAACGCCCGTCGTAGTTCTTCCCCAGATACTTTCCGAGCAGCAACCTCATTCGTCCTAAAACATCACTATTGAGTTTTAACTCGGATTCCTTCAAACGCTTCAACACGAAATGTTTTTTCGTTCCCCGACTGATCCATTTTGAAAGTGGTGTAATCTTCACCGGCTGTACAGCCTCATAAACCACCCATCCTTCATCCTCTTTCATCACCAATCCCACATGGGTATAAACAGAACCCGTGGCGAGCTCCAATGCCCGCGACTGACGTGAAGGCATTGATTGAAAAATTATATCTCCTTCCCGAACGAGAAGCTGCTCGGCACGAATACATCCACAATACCCAAGAACGAACAAAATCAGTATCAGCTTTGTATTCACTTGGTGTTTTGCCTACGGATTAAGCTCATTCTCCGCCATCTGTTTGCACGCACCAAAATCCAACTTCCCACTACCCAGCACGGGAATGGTTTCTACCCGTATGACCCGTTTCGGCACCCAGAGATTGGGCAGCCCCGCCGCCGCCAATCCTTCGCGCAGGGCCGCCGGGTCCAGCGCCCGCGTACTCAGAACCACCAATTGTTCACCTTTCTCCCCGTCGGGAAGGCCCAGCACACAGTCGGGAATCTTGTCATCCCCGGGTGGAAATATTTTCTGGATCGCTTCCTCCACCGCCAGGTGGGGCACCATCTCGCCTCCCACTTTGGAAAAACGGCTGAGCCGTCCCTCGATGAACAGGAACCCATCGGCATCCAGACGGGCAAGATCTCCGGTGAAAAACCATCCGTCGCGAAATTTGTCGGATTCGCCTCCCCCCAGATAACCGCGCACCACATTGGCCCCCCGGAAAGCCAGGATTCCGGAAGGGAGGGAAGCATCCACAATTTCCAGGGTCAGCGGATCCAGCAACCGTACTGCCAGCCCGGGAAGCGGACGCCCCACCGAACCGGCGCGGTGGCCCGTCTGCTCACTGCGCGCCCCGGGCCCCTGGTTGGGATCGGGCAGGTTGAAGGCCGCGACCGGCGAGGTCTCGGTCAGGCCGTAACCCTCCAGTACCGGAGCCCCGAACTTTTCCCGGAACGCTTCCGCCAGTGGGGCGGGAAGTTTTTCCGCCCCGGTGATCGCCAGGCGCAGCGCCGGGAAATCCACTGCCTCCAGCCGCTTCATCCACTGCCGGAGGAACGTGGGCGTACCCAGCAAAAGCGTCGCACGTCCAGCCCGCCCCGCCAGGGCCACCTTGTCGCTTTCCAGCGGCGAGGGAACCGTCAGCAGAACGCGCCGGCCCAACAACGGGGCCAGCAGCCCTACAGTCAGTCCGAAACTGTGGAACAGGGGAAGCGCACTCAACAAACGGTCATTCTTGAGCAGGAGATCGATGTCGCGGATCTGGACGGCATTGCCCATGAGGTTGGCATGGCTCAATGGCACCCCCTTGGGCAGCCCGCTGCTCCCGCTGGTGAAAAGAAGGGCGGCTTCGTCATCACCGCCGGCCGCCGGCAAATGGAGCAGGTGCTTGAGCAGGGGATAGGGAATGATCCAGGCCTGGAACAAAGCCCGGGCTTTTTCGAGGAATCCGAGCCGGGCCATTTCGTCCGCCAGGTTCAATGTGCCCGGGGGCCAGGGAAACTTGGTCAGCTTCCGACGGACAGGTTCCAGAGTCAAAACGGTCGCAACCTCACCGGTTTTCAGGGCATGACCGATCGCAGCCGGGCCTGCGGTGGGGTTGAGATTGACGGGAATTTTTCCCGCAAAAAACAGGGCAAGGTTCACCACCGTGCCGGCTTCGCCGGGAGGCAGAACCACCCCGATACGCCTTCCCGGAAGGGAATCCTTCCACTGCCCGGCCAGCGCGAGTGAGGAAGCCAGCAAACGGCCCCGGCTCACGGCCTTCCCGCCTTGGGCGAAATCCACCAACTGCGTTTCCCAGGGACGCGCCTTCATCTGGTGAAGCAGGGCACGGCCAAGGCCCATGCGCACCTCGTCACGCTGGGCGAACGCACCGGCTCCGAGTTCCATCATCACCCGCCGCACTTTTGACGTGGTGGCCACTTCCGGGGGAAGCGGCTCCGAGAACGACACCGTGATCGGCATGCGGAACCGCTTGGGCCATTTCGTGAAATAACGGCCACCAGAGAAGGAAAAAATCGAACCCCAAAGTCCATCCAAATGGGCCACCACGACGGGGCAACCCGCACGGCGCGCGATGAGCTCGAAGCCGGGCTTCAATTCCGTGAGTGATCCCGTCCGGGTGAGTTGCCCCTCCGGAAAAAGACAAACCACCTCGCCCGCCACCAGGGCCTCCGAGGCACGCTTGAGTGCCTCCTTGGCTTTCAGGGGCGACACCGGGATGCATCCGAAGATCCGCAGGACGGTTCCCAGTACGGGCATCTTGAAGAGGGAGTCCAGGGATAGGAAGCGGATCGGCCGCACGCAGGACAGGGCCAGTGGCAACACATCGGCATAGCTCACGTGGTTGCAAACAATCAATACACCGCCCCGCGCCGGAATGTGTTCCGCGCCCACTATCCTGGTGGGATAGATCATGCGGGCCAGGGCCAATCCGGCCAGGCGCAGGAGTTCGTCCGGCAACAGGAGCAGCAGGTAAACGGTCAGAACCGCGGCCAGGAGTCCGTAGACAAAAAGCTGGAAACCGACCGTGGTGTCCAAACCCGGACCCAGTCCGTATTGCAGGCCGACCGCCAGCATGCCGGCAAGGCTGGAGAGGAGGTTGGAGACGGCGAGAATGTTGCCCCGCTCATTTTCCGCCGCGCGATCCTGAAGATAGGCACTCACCGGCACGAGAAACAGCCCACCACTGACCCCGAGGAGGATGAGAGCCGCCGAAAACGGCAGGGCTGAGCCGGTCATGGAGGCCATGACCCAAAGGGCGGCGGTCATCCCGAACCCGCCCACTGGAACCAGGCCGAGCCGGATGGTGCGGCGGCAAATCAGCGCGGCCATGAGGCTGCCCCCAATCACCCCTCCGCCCATGAGTGCCATGAGAAAACCGGTTTCACTGGCCGAGCCGAGGGCCCCGGCAAATTGTTCCCGGACCAATTGGGTCAGCGACACCATCACTGCGCCCCCGAGGAAATAGAACGCCGCCTCGCCAAGAGCCGCCTTGAACAGCCCCGGCTGGCGGACAAGGCCGCGGAGTTGGGTCACATGCCCCCAGAGCAGTGACAACCGGAACGGGGAACGATCGGCAGCTTCCGCCCCTTTCACGCCCCAGACGATGAACCAGGCAAAGACACAACCCCCAAGGAAAATTTGCAGGGCCGACCCGGCCCCCAGCCAGGCATCCCCGCCTTGACGGGCCGTCTCCGAGTCAAACAACCGGCCTCCGGCCAAAGTGCCCATGAGGATGGACAGGACGCCGAGACTCTCCGCAGCGCCGGTGGCGGAACCCAAACGCTTCGACCCCACCAATTCCTTGATGATACCCCGCTTGGCGGGCGAAAAAAATGTCGCCTGCAAACCCAGGAAAAAGAAACCGGCCACCGCCCAATCCAAAGCCCGGGTTTTCGCCGCGATCAAAACCCACAGGGTCAGCAAAACCTGCACCACCAGGGCCCAACGAAAAATCCGGTGTTTGGGAAACCGGTCCGAAAGCCAGCCGGCCAACGGTCCGAACAAAACAAAAGGAAGCACCAGGAGGAGGGCCAGCAGGCTGACGACCCCGGCCGCCTGCTCCCCGGACAGGACCGCCGTGGCCAGTCCGATCAAAACCAGTTTGACCGCATTGTCATGAAAAGCCACCTGGGCCAGGGCCAGCAGCACCCGGAAAAAGCCGGGACGGGTCGTCTCTTGTTCCATGTCCCGAAGTTGGATGCTCACCAAAAATACTTCCAATCGATAATTACAATTGAATTATCGTTATTATCAATAACACATATCCACCGGCCGGGATCCGGAAAGGACCTATTTCTTCAAGGTCTCATCCAGCCAGGCAAGGGTCTCATTCCACAATTTTTCTTTGCCGGCAGGAGTGCTGGTGAGGTCATGCCCGCCATCTTTGAAGACGACAAACTTGACCTTTACTCCCGCCTTTTCGAGGGCTTCCACGAGCCGGGACGACTGCACAAAGGGGACGGTTTCATCCTTGTCCCCGTGGAATACAATCATGGGGGGAAGCCCCTTCCGGACATAATTCAGGGGGCTCGCCGCTTTGTAGACCTCCGGCATTTCCGCCAACGTTCCACCAAAAAGATCGGGCCTATCACGTTTCAAATCAGCGGGCCCATTCGTATCGACCACCGCCTGGACCGCGCTGCTCACTCCGGGATAACCCCCTTCACCCTCAAATTGCGATTCCTTTTCCATGACGGCCAGACAAAGGGCCAGGTGTCCTCCCGCACTGCCTCCAATGGAAGCAATCCGGTTGGGATCAACGTGATACTTGGCCGCATTGGCGCGGAGCCAACGGACACCCAGCTTGCAATCCTCGATCTGGGCCGGCCATTTGGCCTCGCCGGTCAACCGGTATTCCACACTGGCCGCAAAATAACCATGCGAGGCAAGGAATACAAACAGCCGGGAGTCTTTCTGGCTCCCCCTCGCCCACCCGCCACCGTGGATGAGGATGACGGCGGGCATCGGCTCCTTGGGCAAGATCTTGGGCCGCGCCACTTCGGCATGCAGCGGCCGCCCTCCGCCCGTCCCGATCACGACATCATGCAGCACTTCGACGTTTTCGGGTATGACAAGAGCGGCCGGTGGCGCAGGAACCGCCGGGGCCTCCGCCGTTTTTTGGGGGGTTATTTCTGCTTTTTTGCAACCCACCAACGCGGTCAGCAGCAGGCAAAGAAGATAACATGGATTTGTAAACAAGCGTCTTTTCATAATCGGGAAGTCCTGGCCTCACCACCTTCTGCTGTCGGGTATGCCTTTTATTTCATCGTCGAGCAATGTTAATTCCAAAAGCACCAGGTCGGATCGATATACGTCATTGCAACATTGATTCCATCGATTTAAATCTTCCTCATCCTCCACATCATCCTCTTTGTCACTGCCTTCGCAGGTCCGAAGAGGAACACCACGAGGACGAGGAAAATGAGTACATGAACCCCCACCACCTCGAATTGTTCTATCATGTTGCCAAACACCGCGGAATTGTGGCCGCATGCCGCCACATGCCCTACGGGGTGCAACAGCCGGCGGTGAGCGCCCAGTTGATCAAGCTGGAGGAATCCCTCGGCACACGCTTGTTCGACCGGAAACCCTTCAAACTCACCCCCGCCGGCACGGAGCTCTACGCGTTCATCGGTCCATTCTTCGGCCAGCTTCCCGAGCTGGAAGCCCGCTTGAAAGGCACGGTCTCCCGCCAACTCCGCCTGGCCGGTCCGACCCAGTTGATGCGCGACCATCTGCCGGAACTGCTGATCCGGCTCCAGCGCGACGAGCCGGCGGCAAATCTCCGCCTGGTGGAAGCCGACCAGCGGACCGCACAGGACCTGATTTTCCGCGGCGAGGTGGATCTGGCCGTCGCGGTCATGGAAACCCGCCCGCCCGCGGGATTGAAAGTGGAAAAGCTGATCGAGCTCCCGCAGCAAATCCTGGTGAAAGCCCGCAGTCCCTACCGCAAGGCGGTGGAAGTTCTTCGTGACGGGGCGGCGGGGAAATTGGCCCTGGTTTCGCTTCCCGAACACGAGCTACTACCCCGTCTTTTCCAATCCGCCTTGCGGGAGCGGGGATTGAAATGGCCTGTCACCATCGAGGTCAGTTCAACCGACTTGGCGGCCCGCTATGTCGCCCTAGGCCTGGGAGCCGGCCTGTCGGCCTTTTCCCCATCCGCACCCAATACCCCCGGCGTGCGGGCCCTGCCCCTGCCCGGGTTTCCACCCTTGCCCATCGCTGCCCTCTGGAAAGGCACTCCCTCCAAACTGGCGGAGCGGTTCCTCTCCGGCCTGCGCGAACGGGCGGCCTCCCTGCGGACAAAACTGAAGTAGCCGCCCATGCCTCCTCACGCATCCGGGCAACGTACCCGTGGCAGAATGGCCGCAGACCATACCATGACTCCCAGCGACCAAACAAGGGCCGCATAGGCATAGTGGTTCATGCGGAGATCCGGCATCCAGTCAGCTGTGACCCGGGTAAGCATGGCGAGGGTGATCAAGGCGGTGAGGACGAGAACCGGCCACAGTTTGTCGCGGAACTTCCGGGACTGACCGCTGTGCCCGAGCACGATCCGGCTGGCCACAATGAACACCAGCAGGCTGAACCCGGTGATGAACAGAATATGCAGGAGGGAAAAAGACCGGCCCGGCAAAAGGGACAGCAGGATATAGGCGAGCGGTATGGAGAATAGGGCCAACCTGAGGCCGAGGGCGATGGATCCCCCGCCGAAACCCGCTTTGTGGAAGGGAATTTCGCGCACGAAATAAAGCAGGATCCCCGCGGCACAGAAGGCATTCCCCCAACGGGAACCGCTGACGGCCTGGACGACATATCCCGTCATGACGACTGCTCCACAGAACAGGGCAAACCCGGCACGCCCCAGCCAACCCGGGGGCAGCGCCAGTGATTCAGGAAAATTTTGCCGGCCGGGAAGGCCGAAGAAACGCGGAAGCAGAAATGCCCCGACTCCCATGATGGGAAACACGAGGTAGCCCTGGTAAAGCAGCAGCTTGCCAAGAACCGGCACCCAGACGGGCCACGACGCCGGCATGAACCGCTCCATGGCCTGCGTGGCCGATCCGAAGAGGGCACACCCGAGCCCGAGCGCCACCAGCACGAAAGCCGGCGGCGGGCTGTCTTTGCGGAATAACAGCGCCCGCGTTCCCAGCAATCCTGCCAGCAACAGGACGGTTAGGAAAAAGACCTGGTCACCCCAAAAAACCCTGCCGGTTGCATGCAGGAATGAGAGGCCGACAAGGGCGACGGCGAATCCCAGCGTTTCCCCAAGGGCCATGCGCGGCGCACCCAACAGCCTCGGCAGCGCCGTTCCCAGGAACCCAACCACAAAGGAAGTAAGGAATCCCTCGATCATGATCCGCGGGTGGATTTGTCCCGGGAATACGGTGGTGACCTTCCAAATGTAGAGGGGCCACATCAAGACCCCGAATATTCCCAGAGCCGCCCCAAGGGGAAACAGGAGACGGAACGGTTCGCCCGCGGCCACGAGGCTCCAATATCCCGGCGGGAGCTGGGTTGTCCGGCTTTCGCCTGCAGGCCCGGGGCTCATACCCGGCCGGCGCCTGCATCATCCCCGGATTTTTCCTTATCCCCGGATGCCAGGAAAAGGGAAAGACGGGTGTCCTCGAGGAACCGTTGGTTTTGTTCCTGCATTTTCAATAGCGTGTCATGCAGAGGACAGGGCTCCCCATTGCCGCACCATCCGTGGCCGAAGGGACAAAGCGATGGGGTTTCTGTTTGTTCAAACAGGCCGACAATCTGGAACAGGCTGATATCTGCGGCATCCTTGCCCAGCGTGTAACCTCCCCCCGGTCCGGGCTGGCCTTTGACCAGCCCCGCAGTCGCCAACTGTGTGAGCAACTTGGCCGTCAACACCCGTGATAGGGACCTCGCGATGGCTATCTCCCCGGATCCCACCCGGTGTCCGGGACGGGAAGCGAGATAACTCATCACCGCAATGGCATTGGCCGCCGTTTTACCGTAAATGAACATACCCGAACATAATCACCCGGCCCCCTAGGATGCCATCATTTCTTCCACATCCGCTTGGGGGTCGCCAATCACTTTGAGGTCAAACTTTTCGACCAATAGCTTCGCCACATTCGGGGACAGGAACGCGGGAAGCGTCGGGCCAAGCCGGATGCCCTTGACTCCCAGATGGAGCAATGCGAGCAGCACAGCGACAGCTTTTTGTTCGTACCAGGCAATATCGTAGGATATCGGCAGGTCGTTGATGTCATCGAGGCCGAGGGCTTCCTTCAGGCGCAGGGCCACGAGGGCCAGGGAATAGGAGTCGTTGCATTGACCCGCATCGAGGACACGCGGAATGCCGTTCACCTCGCCGAGGTCGAGCTTGTTGTAGCGGAATTTGGCACAGCCCGCGGTCAGGATCACGGAGTCCTTCGGGAGCAGTTCCGCCACGTCGGTGTAGTAACTCCGGCTCGTGTGGCGGCCATCGCAACCCGCCATGACCACAAACCGCTTGATTGCGCCGGATTTGACCGCCTCGAGGATTTCCTTGGCCAGCGAGAGCACCTGGTGGTGGGCGAACCCGCCGGTGATCGTTCCCGTCTCCAGTTCCACCGGGAGCGGACAGTTTTTCGCCTGCCCAATCAATGCGGAAAAATCCTTGGGGCCGCCATCCGGGTTGGCCGGAATGTGGGCCGCTCCGCTCATGCGCACGGCACCCGTGGTATACAGGCGCGACAGGTAGGTGTTCCCCGCTTTCGGGGGAACCAGGCAATTCGTGGTGAGCAGGATCGGACCGTTGAAAGATTCGAACTCCTGGTTCTGCAGCCACCAGGCATTACCGTAATTGCCGTAGAAATGTTTGTGGGCCTTGAACGCGGGGTAGCTGTGCGCCGGGAGCATTTCCCCGTGGGTGTAGATGTCCACACCGGAATCCGCGCTCTGCTCCAGCAATTCGGCCAGGTCCCTGAGGTCGTGACCGCTGACCAGGATGCCCGGCCTTTTTCCCACACCAATTTTGATCTGGGTGGCCTCGGGGTGCCCGTAGGTATCGGTGTTCGCCTTGTCCAGGAGCGCCATGCCCGCCACGGACACTTCCCCGGCCCGCATCACCCAGCCGATCATCTCATTGACGTCAAGATCCCGGGTCGTCGAGGCAAGGGCCTCATCGAAGAAGCCATCAACTGTTGCGTCGCGCAGGCCCAGCACCGAAGCGTGCGCGGCATAGGCGGCGATTCCCTTGAGGGCGGTGACGAGCAGTTCCCTGAGCGAGCGGGTGTCTTCATCCACGCAGCTCAGTATGCCCACAACCCTGGCCTTGGTGGCATACAGATCTGCTGTGCCTTTCCATGTCGCGCATTCGGGCAGGACCCAGGGACGTGCCCCGGTTTTTTCGAGCCTGGCGCGCAAAGCGTCACGACGGTCCAGTGCTTCGGTGATCCGTAGTACAAAATCATTCTTGTCCCAGCTGGCGTTGGTGATGGTGGAAAACAGACAATCCACCACAAAATCAGTATGCCCTTTGTTCGCAGTCCACTGGCCGGCCTTCCGCAATTCCATGGCGTAAAAGGCCATTCCTTTGAGGCTGAAAACCAGCATGTCCTGCAGATTGGCGGTCGCTTCATCCTTGCCGCATACGCCGCGGTCCTGACAGCCCGTGTTCTTGAATGATTCCTGACATTGAAAGCAAAACATGTTGATGATTCTCCGTTGGGTTGGGTGATGATTTGAGTGGTTATCGGGCCAGACCCGCAAGCAACTCCGCCTGCGGGAACAGCACGTGGTTTTCCAAATGAATGTGGCGGTGCAGGTCCGCTTCGAGGTCCGACAGGCCTGCGAAAAGCGCCCGGTAGGTGTTGCAGGCTTCAGCCGGAGGGGTGAAACCGCGCGTCAATTCATGCAACCTGGCCAGGGCCAGGCCTGCATCATCATGCTCACGCAGCATGCAGGCAATGGGACCTTCAAGCGGCAGGGACACGGCCTCGCCCCGGCTCAATGCGGCTATCGCCGGGAAAAGAATTTGTTCCTCTTTCATTATATAGCTCTGGAGTTCTTCGGACATGGCGGTGAAAACCCCGTTAAGCTCTATGAGCGATGGAGTATGGCCGCCATGGACATGGGCCACGCGCTGGGCCATGGCCTGGAGACGCGGCAGTTCCCGGCGGAGGAACCCATGGTGTTTGTCCTCGATATAGGCGGACAGTTCTTGCGGCGGAAGTTCCGCTGCATTGAAAGCCGGCACTCCGCTGAGGACCGCCTCCGATTCCAATTGTTCAACCAGCACCTCCACGGGCAACCCCTTCTTTTCGCACGCCTCACGGAGTGTCTTTCCGCCTTGGCAGCAAAAATCCATCTGGAAGGACTGGAAAACCCGGGAACGGCCAGGGCGCTCAGCCACCAACTCTCCAACCGTACGGTCGGCAATCGGAGTTCCAGTGGGCGAGGAAACGGGCAAGGAATGGTGGCTCATGCGCGCATCGTGGCCGACCACGCAGACCAGAGCAAGCAAATAAAGAAAACTTATTCATTAATTCTTTATAATGATCTTTTGGTCTGTAATTCCGCAATCTCGTTTTTGTTTTATCTTGATATCAAGACATATGGGCTTATGTTGCACCCATGAGCGAAGCATTCTCTTCTGATGGAGCCCGGGTTTTTCTGGCCCTGTGGAAGTCCTGGAAATCGGTCGAAGTCTACGACCGCTCTTCCATCGATGCCACGGGGCTTGGTTTTTCCGATTTCGCCGTTTTGGAGGTCTGCCTCCACAAAGGTCCCCTTCCCGTCAATATCATCGGACGAAAGGTCCATCTGACCAGCGGCTCGATCACCACGGCCGTTGATCGTCTTGAAGCCAAGAAACTGGTCCATCGTTTGGAGTCCGATGCCGACGCTCGAGTCAGTCTGGTCGAACTTACCGCGAAGGGGCGGACCCTGATCGAAAAGGCCTTTGCTGAACATGCCCGCCGACTCGATGAACTGGTCGTTGTCCTGGACCGGAACGAACGCACCCAGTTGGTTTCTATCCTGAAGAAGCTCAGGATCCGTGCCACAGACCTGGCATCGGGATCCCCTCATACCCCAGCCCCTTCCCTGCCCCCGGACGAGGAATCCGGCCTCGCCTTCAACCTGCTTTGAACCCCGCCAAATTCAGCCCTCCATCCCCTTTATTTAGCCATATATCTTGATATCAAGTATTTTACCTCCATCCCAACCAGAAAGAATCCCTCGTGAAAAAACTCCTCCATATCGAAGCCTCCCCACGCACGAAGCGGCCCGCACACTCTCTTGAAGCACCAACCCATGCATTGCTTCGTTAACTTTGTTTCCTTCTGTTCAATAATCTCATGATCACCCTCAGAAAATCCCACGAACGGGGCCGGTCGGAATTTGGCTGGCTCGACAGCCGCCACACGTTCTCATTCGGCGGATACCAGGATCCGAACCATGTCGAATTCGGCGTGCTGCGCGTCCTCAACGACGACCGGGTGGCCGGGGGCGGCGGGTTCCCCACCCATCCGCACCGCGACATGGAGATCTTTTCCTATGTCGTATCGGGTGCGCTCCAGCACCGCGACAGTCTGGGCCATGGCAGCATCGTCCGCGCGGGCGGCGTCCAGCGCATCAGCGCGGGACGGGGTGTGTCCCACAGCGAGTTCAATCCCTCACCCGATGACCCGGTCCACTTCCTGCAAATCTGGATCCAACCCAGCGCCCGTGGTCTGGATCCGGGCTATGCGGAAAAACAATTCAGCCGGGAAGAAAAAATCAACCGGCTCCTGTTGATCCTGAGTCCGGACGGACGGTCGGGGTCGGTCAGCCTGCAGCAGGACGCCTTCGTTTATGCCTCCATTCTTGAACCCGGGCACGTCCTCCGGCACGAACTCGCGGGGGAACGGCAGGCCTGGGTCCAAGTTATCCGCGGCAGCCTGTCGCTCGGCGGACAAAAACTGGAAGCCGGCGACGGGGCCGCCATCGTGGGGGAAAAAGTGCTCAACTGCGAGGCTGCCACACAGTCGGAGTTCCTGCTGCTGGATCTTCCGGAGGACTGAAAAACGGGCCAGGCCGTCAATCCGGCCCGGCCGTCTTTTCCTGCATCGGCAGGCTGATGACAAAACACGCCCCGCCCCATTCCGATGCCTTGTAGGTGATCTCTCCATTGTGCAGGGAGACCCCCGCCTTCACGGAGGCCAATCCCAGGCCGGTGCCTTTCGCTTTCGTGGTGTGGAATGGCTCGAAAATCTGTCCCCTCATTCTCTCCGGAATGCCGGGCCCGTCATCTTCCACCTGGAGCACCGCCCGGTCTTTGTCCCGGTAGAGCCGCACCCGTATCCTCGCCCGCTCCGAGGCCTCGGCACTGTTCAGCATCAGGTTCAAAACGATCTGGTGGATCTGCGAGCTTTCACTGGAAACAATCAGGCCGGATTGCAGGTCGGTTTCAACGCGGGCATGCCGCAAACCCGGATGCTTCCGGGTGATGGTTACCGCCTCGGAAACCACCGTCGCAAGGTCGCGGGATTCGAGTTCGACCGACAACTGGTCCTTCCCGAAATCGCGCAGTCTCCTCGTGAGGGAGGCAATTTCCAGGAGGCTTTTTTTGAGATGGCTGCCGGCTTGCGGGCCGGCCATGCCCCGCTCCAGCAACTCCGCTTCCAGCAGTGCGGAGGTGAGCATATTGTTGATGTCGTGCGCGACCGACGAGGCCATGACCCCCGCCACGGACCGGCGGTCCGCTGCCAGCATGCACTGCTGGCGTTTCTGACGGCGGTGGTGGTTGATGCCCTCGACCAGGGCGATGGACAGGGCCGACAGGCCCATGAAACCGAGCCCCTTGTAGGTTTGCATGCGGGTGGCTTCGGCCACATCCCTTGCCATCCACTGTACCCAAAGATCACCCCACCAGATGTAGGCCGCCGTCACGACAAAGAACGCAAACCCGAAGAGAAATCCCCGGCGGACAGACGCCCACCACGTGATCTTCTTGAAAGGCAGCACGACCCACCAATAGATCAATGGGGTCGATAGGGAAAGCGCATTTTTACCCGGCACGCCCGTCGATCAACTCCAGGAATTTTTCCGGATGGCCGAAGTCGTCGAACACCGCTGTCGGGTCGCAGGCTTTCAATTCATCGACGGAATACCCCCCGGTGGCCACGGCAATGGTTTTCGCCCCGATCACTTTTCCGCAGGCCACATCGTGGGGCGTGTCCCCGATGACAAAAATCCGGTCCGGCGTGATGTCAAGCTTCTGGTCTTCCAGCGCACGCCTGAGGGCAACCGGCCCGAGTTGGTTGCGGTCGTGGGAGTCGTCGGCAAAGGCCCCGAATTCGAAATACTGCCAGACCTTGTAATGGGACAACTTCAACTCCGCACCCCGCCGCATGTTGCCCGTAAGGAGGGCATTGATCACATCGGGGCGCCGGTGCGTCTGCTCCAGGATTTCCAGGATGCCCTGGTAAACCCAACCCTTCTTCTCGGGCAGCAGGCGTGCCAGATTACGGAGGTACCCCTCGACGAAAGCATGCAGGTTGTCCTCGGTCAGGGGGATGCCGTGCTTTTCCAGCAGCATCATTCCGATGCGGCGGTCGGTGCGGCCCTTGTAATCGACATCGTGGAGGCTGGTCTCGATCCCGTGGAGTTCCCGCATGGCATCGACCAGCGCCACCTCCCCTGCCTTGCCCGACCAGATCAACGTTCCATCAATATCCCAGAGCAGCAGTTTGATCGCCCCTGGAGCAACAGGGGACGGAGGACAGTGGTCGGAAGTGGACATCTAATGGGTCGATCAAAAACTATCTGCCTTGCTCTGTTACCTTCGTTACCTTCTGTTCAACCGCTCACATCCCCATGACCGAGTAACCGCAATCGACATAGAGGGTCTGGCCGGTGATGGCGGCGGCCCCGTCGGAGACCAGGAACACACCGGTGGCCCCCAACTCGGAAAGTTCCACATTGCGCCGGAGCGGGGCGTGCTCCTCGTAGTGCTTGAGCATGTGGGAAAATCCGCTGATCCCCCGGGCGGCCAGCGTGTTCACCGGGCCGGCGCTGATCGCATTCACCCGGATTTTCTTCGGTCCGAGATCACTGGCCAGGTAGCGGACCGAGGCCTCGAGCGAGGCTTTGGCGACGCCCATGATGTTGTAATGAGGGACCACTTTCTCGGCCCCGTAGTACGACATGGCAATGATGCTGCCGCCGTCCGTCATCAGCGGCATGGCCTCACGGGAAATGCCAATGAGGGAATAGGAGCTGATATCATGGGCCATTCGGAATGCTTCGCGGCTGGTGTTGACGAAGTGTCCCTCGAGCGCGTCCTTGGGGGCAAAGGCCACACTGTGCAGCACGAAGTCCACCCGGTCGGTCTTGGTGCGGACAAAGTCGAAGAAGGATTTGATGTCCTCGTCCTTGGAGACATCGCAGGGGGCCAGGGGGGTATCGGGGCCGAACGTGGCGGTGAGCTCCTCCACATTGTCTTTCAGTCGCTCGCCCTGGTAATTGAAGATCAACTTGACCCCGGCCTGGGCCCAGGCCTGGGCAATGCCCCAGGCGATACTGCGTTTGTTGGCGACCCCGAAGACGAGGCCCACTTTACCGTCGAGGATTCCTTTGCTCATGGCCTTCCAAAGTGCCAGCCCCCCCGCTCGGGTGTCACGCAGGAAATACCGGGGGTCGGGCTTTCCCCTCAACCCACCGCTGCCACTTTGGCCCGCAGGTGGGCCAGATGGGCTTCGGGGGTGACCGCCGCCCCGGTGGCCTCCCGCATCAAATCCATCGGTCGCAAACGCATGCCCTGGGAATGGATCTTTCCCCTCAACCAGCCCAGCAACCCGGCATAACGCCCCCCGGCCAGATCCCCGGCCAACCCGGAAACGTCCGTCTCCGCCGTCCGCATCAGCTGGGCCGCGTTCAGGTTGCCCAGCGTGTAAGTCGGAAAATATCCGAATCCTCCCATGCTCCAATGGATGTCCTGCAGGCACCCGCGGGCATCGTCCGGCACCTTCAACCCCAGGAGCTTTTCAAACGACTCATTCCAGAATGCGGGCACATCCTTCACTTCCAGATCCCCCTCGACCAACCGGCGCTCGATGCGGAACCGCAAAATGATGTGCAGGTCGTAGGTCACCTCATCGGCCTCCACCCGGATGTACGAACGCTCGATGCGGTTCACATGCCGCCAAAGGGCCTCGGGGGAGGATGCCTTCAACTGCGGGAAGTGTTGAACCACACGCGGAAACCAGTGTTCCCAGAACGCCCGACCCCGCCCCACATGGTTTTCCCACAGGCGCGACTGCGATTCATGGATGCCCAGCGAAACCGCCTCCCCGCGCGGCGTCCCGTAGTGTTCCTCCGGAAGGCCCTGGTCATACAACCCGTGGCCGGTCTCGTGCATGATCCCGTAGAGCGACGAGGCAAAATCTTTTTCATCATACCGGGTGGTGAGGCGGCAATCGCGAGGTCCCAGACCGGTGCAGAACGGATGCGCCGTGGTGTCGATCCGGCCGGCGCCGAAGTCGAACCCCATCGCCTGCGCCACCTCGCGGTTCAGCGCCTGTTGGGCCGCCACGGGATACGGCCCGCCCGGAAGCGCGGGCGAGGGCCGGGCCTCCTGCGCGGCCACGCCCTCGGCCGCGAGCTTGCTCAGGCGGGGAGCGAGGTCTTCAAAGAGAGCCTGGATGGCCGATGCCTTTGCGCCCGGCTCATAGGCATCGAGAAGCGCGTCGTAGCGGGATTCGGCGAAACCCCACAAGTCGGCCTTGCGGCGGGAGAGATCGATCAACTTGGCAAGGAGCGGTTTGAAAGTGGCGAAATCGCTCTTGGCCCGCGCCTCCACCCAGGCTTGGTGGGCCAGGGCCTCCGTCTTGGAGGATTCTTCCACCAATTCGGCCGGGAGCTTGGTGGCCCGGTCGTAGGAACGGCGCCACTCGCGAAGATTGACCGCGGCATCGCTGCCCGGTTCCGGACCTTCCTGTTCGCAGGTGGAAATCCAACGCCCGACCTCCGGATCCGTCCACAGACGGTGGTTCAGGCCGGCGAGATGGGAAAGCTGCTCGGCGCGCCAGGCGTTGGCCTTCTCCGGCATGTGGGTTTCCTGGTCCCAGTGGAGGATGGACGAGGTCGATCCCAAGAGGGCCAGTTCGCGGGTGCGTTTGATCAGGGCGTCGTAGGCGGCGGACATGGGGAAAAGTTAGTTGGCGAATGGCGGGTGACAAAGGAAAATGCGAAACCGTTTCAACAGGAAGGCCGCGAAGTATCGCAAAGCCGGAAAATTCTTTGCCCACCCTGTTCCGCCCTACACGTCCCCTTCGCGTTCCTTTGCGTTCTTCCTGTAAAAGCTCCCCAATCCGACCAAGGCCATGCACCCCAGGAACGCCCACGGCAGCCAGGACAGCGAATCCAGGAAACCCGCCCCGGCGCCCTGCGCCTTGTGGCCGGCCCCGTAGGCCAGGCCGATGAGGCCGTATCCCAAATTGAAACTCAGCCCCTTGAAGCTGAGCACCGTCGCGCGGTGGGCCGAGTCCACTTTCGAGTTGAGTGTCTGCGAAAGGAAGTAGCCCACCAGCCCGAAAGCGGTCTGGAGAACCAGCACAAATCCCAAACCCCAACGGGAAACCAGCCATGTCATCCCGGCCAGGCCCAGGGTCGTCACCACCGTGGTGACGGCAAATTTCCAACCCAATCCATCCTTTTTGTCCATCCACGCGGCCAGCGGGGAAACCAGCAGTCCCAGCCCCGACGCAAACGCCGCAATCAGGCCGAAGGACGCCACCGGCCAGCCGATGACCCTCAGGTACTCACTCTCCAGCGTCAGGATAAGTCGGATGAAGCTGTCGTGGAGCAGGCCGGCCAGGAGCACGGCCACGATGAGCGGCCGGCCGAGAATCCAACGTCCGGCACCGAGGATCTGCGCCCAGACTTCGCGGACGGACGTGGTGGCCGCAGCCGCACCGGGCGGCTCGACCATGCGCGAGGTGACGAAACAGGCACCCACCGCCGTCGCGAGGGTGAGAACCACGGGCAGGCGGAGCGTCTCTGCCTTGGTCCAGCCCAGTTCCACCCCGGCCCATCCGGCCACACGGTTCCACAGGCCGGGATCATAAACCGCCGCCCCCAGCAGCATGGCCACGACAAAGGCCGCCGACTGCCAGCGCATGAGGCGCCGCAGGACGGCAGGCCATTCGGACTCCCGGCCCTCGGCCTTCAGGGAATCATAGGCCAGCGCCTCGTCGGCCCCGCTGGCGCAGGCCTCGGCCGCACCGCTGAGCACGCGGTTGACGGCGAACGCCGCGAAGACGATCCATGGATTTCCCAGGGGAACAAAGACGAGCACCGCCATTTCCGCGACCATGATCCAGGATGCCAGTTGCACCAGGCGTTTGCGTCCCCACCGGTCCGCCAGCGCCCCCGAGGGAACCTCCAAGATGACGATGGCGGCGGCCCAGATCGCATTGAGGACGGCGAATTGTTCCAGGGTCAGCCCGTAGTCCAGGAACAGCACCGCCAGCACGGGATAGTAGAAGCGGGCGGAGAAGAGGATGCGGAACATCACGAAATACGTGATGTTCCGGTGGACGCCCGACGACGGATGACGGACGACGGACATCTGAAAATCAGGCACTCGCACGCCGACAAAAGGTTTCAGATTTGGCAATCATCGCGCCCAATTTCTTCCCAATAGAGACAGTTTTGTCCATCCAATCCGCAAAGTAGTCCTCTTTGATATATCCACAATCCAGTGCCGTGATCAGCCAGTGCTGGGTTTCCTGCAATTCGCCATCCGCATCCGTGAGCTTGCTTTCAAAGTGTGCCGGATAACGCCGCTTGCCCCAAGCCTCGGCAATATTCGCCCCTACTGACCGGCTGGCCCGTCGTATTTGGTTGGTCGGGGAATACATCTCATCCTGGGGCCACGACTTGGATGCTCGGAACAATGCGAGCTGCAGAGCCCGGGCTTCTTGGCACACCATCAATTCTTGGAATTTCTCAATACGTTCGGACATGGGTCATTCTCCTTGCTGTCGTCCGGTATCCGGCGTCTGTCGTCCGATTAGTCCGCTCCGCGGACTAACGCTCCGCCTCGATACGTATCTCCACACGCCGGTTAAGCTTTTCCTGCTCGGCGTTTCCGGTCTGGGGAACGATGGGCCGGGTCCTTCCGAATCCCCGCGTCTGCAGGCTGGCGGACGGGATGCCCTTCGCAATCAATGCATCGGCCACGGACCGCGCGCGCTGCTCGCTCAGGCGGAGGTTGTAGGCGTCGTCGCCGATGGAATCCGTGTGGCCCTCGACGGTGATCTTCATCTGGACCGCGCCGCGCAGGGCGTCGGCCAGCCGTTGCACCATGGCCGCGGAGGTGGGCAGGAGCTGCGCGGAATCGAAGGGGAACAGGACGTCGTTGGAAAGGCGGATGAGGATCGGCTGGATGCCGGGGCGGGCGACGGCCCCCGGGGCCCGGAGGTTGACCAGGTCGGCGATGTCCGACGCCCCGGGCAGGTGGGCCCCGGAATTGGCGGAATCCGTTCCGCCGGACAATCCGGAGGTGGACAGGACTTTCTGCGTTTCGGCGAGGGCGGCGGTGGTGGCGTCCTCCACCATGGCCCGCGACACGCTGGGTATCTTGCCTTCGGGCATGAGGGGCAGCGAGGTCAGGGCGTCGACCGGCGTCACCGATGGGCCCGCGCTGAGCGGCATGGAAGGTTCGCCGGTCAGCGAAGGCAACGGAATGCGCGGGGCCTGGAGCGGACCGCTGAAGGCCTCGATCTCGCCCGGGGCCAAACTGGCCGGACTGGTCTGGTGCTGGGGAACCACCGCGGTCGGCGTGGAGGCCTCCGGTTCCAGCCGGCGGGGATCGATCGTGGCCCGTTCGAGGTGGAAGCGGGCGGGTTCGATGGGATCGACCAGCGGCGGGCCGAAGTCCAGCAGGAGCCCCCGCGACCACAGGATGAAAAGGATGTGGAGGAGCAGGGAAGCGAGCAGTGCAAGGAGCAGCCAGGACAGGGCCGGGTTGCGCGATGAGGACGCGCGGGCCGTTGCAGCAGTCATGGGCACACTCTAAGCCCTTGCGCCCCGTTCAACAAGTGGGTTTAAAGCGCTTTCCATTCAACCGTCCGCACCCCATCCGCTTCCACAAGGAGGGGCGGTTTTCCAACCGCCGTGCCTTACTCCCTGAAATCCGGGAAGCGCTTCTTCAATTCCAGCAAAGCGGCATCCGCATCCTTGGCATGTCCGGCCAGGCGGTGGGCCTTTTCTGCCCGAACCAACGCCCTCGGGGTCAACACGGGATCCTCGATCAGCAGGGCCGCGGTGCCGTAATACTTCGCCGCATCCCCATAGGCCCGCCGCCCCATGGCAATGTCCCCCAGGAGGATCCGGCCGCGGGCATTGAATTCCCCCTCGGGATTCTGCCGCAGGATCTGCTCCGCCAGCGCGGTGGCCGGGTCGAACTGCGCCGCCTCAATATACGACTTCGCCAAAGGCTCCAGCACCGTGCTCCGGTTGGCATCCTCGGGAAAATCGAGCCGGAACTGGTTCCATTCCTTGATCGCCGCGCCGTGGTTCTGGATTTTCGACATGAGCAGGGCCAGTCCCAATTGGGCCCGCTTCCGCTGTTCGCGGTCCCGGCTGCCGGCCAGCACCAAACGGAAATACGGCTCGGCATCGGCCGCCCTCGTCCCCTTGGCCAGTTCCTGCCCCAACCATTCATAAACCACCAAAGCCACCCCCGGCGCCTTGGGGTTTTTCTGGCGCCAGGCATCGTAGGCCTCGACCTCCGCCCGGAGGCCCGCCACATCCTGGCGCTGCAGGGCCAAACGGATGAGTTGCTGCGTGGCCGGCCCGAAATAACGCGCCGCATCCAGCTTCCGGGCCGCCTCCCAGTGCGGTCGCGAGGCCGCATCGTCCCCCGTCTGCTGCATCGCGGCCGCCAGCAGGCCGTGGGCTTCGGCGGTGTCCGGGCTCCGGGGAAATTCCCGGAGATGGAGCTCGAGCAGCTGCCGCAGCTCTGCGGTTTTCTCCAGGCTTCCGGCCAGTAGGGCGGCCTGCCAAAGGGTGTGCTCGCGGTCGGAGTCCTTGGGAAATTCGCTCACCCGCGCCATCCAGGCCTGGAACGCGGCCGGCTTGTCCCCCGCCCGCAACGCCGCCTGCCCCTGCATCCACAACGCGCCCGAGCGCAGCGCGGATTTCGGGAATTCAGCCAATAGGCGGCCGAAGCCCTTCCGGGCCGAAGCCCAATCCTCGATCCCCAGCGCCGAACGGCCCCAGCGGAACAGTACCCCCTCCCGCACTTCCGGGCTGAAGGCGGCAAAGGTCTCCGCCTGCCCTGCCAGTTCGGCGAACATCGGCGCACAGGTCTTGTAATCCTTCTTGTCGAAAAACACCTCCGCCCGCAGCAACTGCACCGAAGGCCGCCGCTTGGACGATGGAAACTTGCCGAGGAAGCGCGCGGTTTCCGCCGCCAGGTCCGGACTTCCCTGCAGCCTCAGGATGACAATGCGCGCCCAGACCGCGGATTCCGCCATCGGGTCATTGGGGAATTCCTTGAGGAAAAATTCATACGCCTCCAGCGCGGCCGCATCCTGCCTGGACAGGCGCGTGGCCTCCGCGACCAGAAAGAGAACCTGGGCACGCGACCCGGCGGGGAACTGGGGCCGGACCTCGCGGTAAATTTCCAACAGACGGGGATAATCCCCCGCGGCGAAAGCCGACTGGATCAGGCCGAGATGGGCCAGTTGTTTCCAGAATTCCGGGGCCTCGGTCTTGCGCACCACCTCGTAGTTCGCCGAGGCCTCGCGCCAGGACCCGGCGGCATAGGCGAGATTGCCCGCACGCACACCGGCTTCGGCACGCAGACCCGCATCGGATGTCCGGGCCAGCACGTCCTTGAAAGCCTGGATCGCGATGACCTCTTTTTTTTCCGAGGCCGCCAGCACCCCCTGCTTCAGGCGGGCATAGTCCGCATAGGGGTTGTCTTTGCGGTCCCTCGCCAGGGCCTCCAGATTCGTGCGGGCAAGGGACAAATCCTTCAGGTTCTCCGCCGCCAGGACCGAAAGATAATGCGCCCGCCACTGCATTTCCCGCTCCGGCACCCCGGCGGCCTCCTGCAGGACGGGAAGGGCCTCCTTCCACCGGGCTTCCGAGGCGAACATTTCCCCCTCCAGGAGCCGGGAGGCGGCCTGCCACTTGGACTCTGACGGGGGATAATTCTTGGACCGGAGCTCGAGGGTGGCACGGGCTTCTTCAAACCGGCCCAGCAACCGGTAGCAGGAGGCAATCCGGAACAGGGCTTCCTCGGAACGCGCCCCCCGGGGGTAATAACGGAGCGAATCCTCGTAAATCAACAACGCCCGGCCGGGATCCCTGGCCTTTTCGAAGGCCAATCCCTGCGACATCAACTGCTCCTCCGGGGGTTGGAGGTCCTCCAGATTCAGGATCTGAACCGCCGGTTCCACGGGGGCCTTCTCCCCGGGCGCGGCCATCAGCATTGGATACGATATCCCCAACAGGATCCAGAGACCCCAAAAGCCGTGCACATACCGGTCCCGCGTCATACCCGAACCCTACCACACCGGGCAAAAGGGGGTAATACCAAATCCAAGCCCGTTTTGTGAATGGGTCTTTCCGGGCACAGCCTTTGCTGTTATAAAACCATGAGCGATCACGACATGGCTTTGTCACTTGAACGCAACATTCTGGTTTTAAATGGGCCGCAAGTTTGACTTTGTGCATACACGCCGTGATGAAACCAGGTCCTAAGTTTAAAGTTCTCAGTTTGCGGTTTTGCGAAGCCCCTCCCCTGTCTTCCTCCCTTGAACTTCAAACCTTGAACTTCAAACCCCACTCCACTTCCGCCTTCACCCTCCTTGAGTTGCTGGTCGTGATCACCATCATGGCGATCCTCCTCACCCTGACCCTCCCCTCCCTGACCGGCATTTCCAGCACCACCGGACGCAAGGGCGCCGTCAACGTCCTCCTCAACACCTTCGAACAGGCCCGCGCCGTCGCCCTCGAGAACAGCGTCAATACCTATGTCGGATTTGCCGACAAGAATTTCCCCGACGATTCCATGCGCTACCGCGCCTTCATTGTTTTCCGCGACCGGACCGAGGACGACATCCCGGCCGCAGGCTCTTCCGGCGCCTCCCAATTCGTGGCGCTGACCAAATGGGAAACCCTGCCCCGGACCATCAGCATCAAGAGCGAAAGCCAGTCCATCGTCAGCGATTACCTCATCACCCTGACGGACGAATCCCTGCCCAAACTCAAGAAGGACGACCGGCTCCCCGTCCTCGCCTTCAATTCCACCGGCGCCCTCCAGCAGGCCCATTCGGCCGCCCGGCTCCGCCTTTTCATTTACGAGGGCTTTTACCTGAACAACCAGGACAATTTCACCCGCCAGGCCCCCTTCCAACGCTCATCCGCCGGGCTCTTCGAGCGCATCAGCTTCTCCCGCTTCACCGGCCGCGCCCAACTCGACGTGACGACGACGCAATGATTACGGGTTTAAAGTTCAATGTCGGGTGTTTTAGGTTGGAAGAATTTCCGGGCTACAACCGGATTTCCGCTGTTTTACCTAACCTCAAACCCCAAACCTCAAACCTCAAACCATCCGGCTTCACCCTCATCGAAATCGTCCTCGCCATCGGGATCATGTCTTTCGCCCTCGTCGGCATCCTCGGCCTTTTCCCCGTCGCCCTCGAAACCGCCCGCGACAGCAAGGCCGAGACCCAGGTCGCCCTCCTGGCCCGGCAAATCGAAAGCGACCTTCTGGCCAGCCAGGCCTGGAATATGTCCACGGGATCCGGCGGCGTCCAAACCCTCAACTGGTCGGCCCGGCTCTTCAATTCAAACTCCGCCAGCTACGCCAACGACATCGCCAAATACAACACGCTCGGGATCACCGCCACCCTCCCAGCCGGCTCGGCCACTACCGCCACCACCTACCTGGCCTTTGCCAACAACACCAATCAGGAACTCCTCCCGCTCGGAACGACCCTGAGCGCAACCCAGTTCGACAACGGGGTTTCCGGCGCCGACTACCTCGCCCGGATCGAGGCCACCTATAACCATCCCGACCATCCCGGCCTGGTCCAAATACTCATCACCCTTTCCTCACCCGGCAATGCCCCCGCCGCCGCCCGCCGCTCCAACGAATTCTTCACCCTGATGGGACAGCGATGAAACATACAGGTTTAAAGTTTGAAGATTTAGGTTGGAGGTCCCGCACCGGGGGGATTCTGCCCCGGCATTTCAATCTTCAACCTCAAACCTCAAACCTCAAACCTTGTTCCCGCTCCGCCTTCACCCTGATCGAACTCCTCGTCTCCGTCACCGTCCTCAGTCTCCTCATGATCATGCTCTTCGGCTTCTTCGACCAGGCCACCAAGGCCTGGCAGACCAGCGAGAAAAAAATCGACGCTTTCCGCGAGGTCCGCGCCGCCCTCTTCTTCCTCCAGCGCGACCTGCAGAACATGGTCGTCGACGACAAAGTCCCCTGGTTCCTCTACGGCGATCCGCAAAGCAGCGGGGCCAGGACGCTGGTCACCGACGCGGCCAATTCCCCGCCAGCCAGCCATGGCGATGTCGTCTTCTTCATCTCCTCCCAGAGTGCCGACGCGCAGGAATCCGGAAAAAACAAGAGCGACCTCTGCGCCGTGGGCTATTACCTTTCCTACCGCCCCGACCTCGGCCCGGCCAACCGGAGCTCTTACAAGTTGTTCCGCTACTTCAAGGGCAGCGACGACACCTGGACCAATGCGGGATCCGGGCTCCTCCCCTTCCTGCAAACCGCCGCATCCCTCTTCGTACCCGCCACCACCAGCGACGAGGTCATCGCCCGCAACGTCATCGGCTTCCAGATCCGGCCCTTCATCTATGCCCGGCAGTTGGACGGCACCCAGACCATCGCCGGCCCCGCCGCCTCCACCGATTGGATCAACTACAGCTTCACCGACCCCCTTACCGGGAAAGTTCGCGGGGGCAGGAATGACAAGCCGGATTTCCTCGAGATTTCCTTGTCCGCCTTCAACTACGACACCGCGGTCAAGCTGGCCGACCAGAACGCCTGGCAACGCGAATCCGTCCCCGCAACCTGGTCCCCCCTCGGGGCCCAGAATGTCCAAATCTTCAAAACAAGGGTCTCGTTGACACGTTAAGTTTCTGGTTTCGAGCCACTAATCGATGAGCACCAAAAAGTCATTCAGGGATTTTGAGGTTTACCAAAGGGCGCGCGCCCTTGCTCTGATCATTTATAAATCAACCCAAAGGGGCTCATTCGCGAAGGACTATGCCCTGAAGGACCAAATCCTGCGGGCGGTGGGATCCATCAGTTATAATTTTGCCGAAGGATTCGAGCGGGACGGCAATAAGGAATTCGCCCAATTTTTGAGTGTTGCCAAGGGATCCACGGGTGAAGTCCGCGCTCAATTGGATTCCGCGGCGGACAGGGGCCACATTACCCCGGAAGAGTATCGGGAATGGGACACCGAAGCTGAAACCATCGGGAAAATGCTGAAAGGCCTGATGAACTATTTGAAAGGGTCCGAGCTTCGGGGCCTGAAATTCAAGCAACCAGAAACCAGAAACTCGAAACCAGAAACCAACCGCCGCCAAACGGCGGGAGGCGCCGCGATCATCAGCGTCCTGTTGGTATTGACCGTTCTGACCATCATGGTCGTAGCCTTCCTCCAGTCGATGCGCATCGACCGCCTCACCGCCCGCGCCTACCTCAACAAAACCAAGTCTGATTTTGCGGCCGATGCCGCCTTTGAAAAAGCATCGCAGAAACTCGTTTCCCGGATCAATGACACAACCTCAGGAGGGGCGGCGTTTACCACTTGGGCCTATTTCCCAAATACAGGCTCAAACACCTATTACACCGCCGTCACCTCGGGCCATCCCGACACCACCGCCCCCGCCACTCCCTACTTGTCAGCCTCAAATACCACTTGGCTGTTTTCCGACAGGGTCAACCTGGCCCTGGGCACCAACAACCCGGCAGATCCCGACCAAATTCTTTCCACCGACCTCAATATCAATCCCAATGGAAGATTTTTTGAATTTACAGACACCGTGCGGGTCCCTTGGCAGGAATGCTCAAGAATCACGGAAAAATCACAGGTTCGCGTCCTTCGTTTTGCCTACTGGATCGACGACGAAAGCTCACGGATGGATCTTTCGGTTATTGGAAATACGAATGGAACAGCCGCCAGTCACCTGAGAAATCTCGGTATCGACGTCAGCGAGCTTAATCCGGGCATTGTTTCGGCGTTGTCCGCCGCCAAAATCATCAAGGCAAAAAGCCTCTTGCGGACCGCCATAACCGCAAGCCAACTGGACACCGCCGATCCGGAATTGCAGGGATTGAAGCAAAAGAGCCTGCTGCTGACAACCTTCAGCCGTGGCTATGACATTATCCAATACGCCCCCATCTATTCTACCGGGGACGACAAAACGAGGGCTTACCGGGGAAAACAAAAATTCAATTTAAATACAGCCAGCCTGGTGGACAACAGCATTTCCCCCGACACCAGGGTCGCCACTCTCTCTGATTGGATCCAGTACGGCGCGCCGGATTACTACAAAAAAGCCGCACCCAATTATTTCAGTGCGGGATATTTGGCGGACACCCAGCCGACCATACGGCGGGAAATGCTCAACACCTTGTCAGCCTCCATAATCGATTACATGGATGCGGACAACACGCCAACCCAACCGGCATTACCCGATCCAACCAACCTGACCACTCCGACGCCCCCCGTTAAACTTTTGAGCGCCGTTTCCCGGCCCGCCTATTTTGGCGCCGACCGATGCCCACGACTCAACGAGTTCATGACCGTTTGGAACAGGTCCACCGGCCCCATGACCGCATCTGCCGGCCTCACCAAGAGCGGCACCGGCCCGTACACCTATAACATCCCGATTACTCGACGGTTCGAATTATGGAACATGTCCAAGGAGTCCATCCCGGCAGCCAACTACAAAGCCCGCTTCTATTATCAACAGCAGATCGAAGCCTCCTCTTTCGGATTCGGAGCCGACCCCGTCCCGGACAATTCAGAAGAGGTGGTCGATTTGGGCCAACTATCTTTTACCCCCAATGAGGTCAAAGTGGTCGAGGTGGTAAAGAATTACGCCACAACAGGGCCCAATAACATCAACACTTGGAACAGCCTTGCCTTTGGCGCAAACGGCGTCTCTGGGGGCAGTGACGATCAACCAGCCAACCACAACTGGGCAGCCTGTGTGATATTTAATTCTGACACTGGAAAATGGCTTTCTGTTTCAGGATATCTTGGAGGAGACGAAGGCATGACCGATGGCGTCACGTCTACCGGACCCGGAAACTCCGGGGCATCCAAAGGCAACCGAATCAACGATCCCCGCATGGACCCCTTGCGCTCCTATTCCTTGGACGCCACCAACGCCAACGTTTCAGATCGTGATTGGGCAGGCAATAAAAGCAACAGCAGCTACGGAAGTTGGAACAATGCCTCTGGCTACCATTACCAGGCATTCAATCTTTGGATGGACCGACCCCATATGAATGTCGCCTCCGCTATCGCCACGCCCCTCGAGGCCATAACGACCGTCCCCAACCAGGCCATGTCTTCCCCGGCTGAACTTGGTAATATATTCGATCCGTCCTGGAACCATCCGCGGGGAAGGGGCGCCGACGCCAACACCAACGACTATTACGCCTACCGGAATACCCTGAACACGCCTTTCCGGGGCGGCGGAAGCCTTCGCATCGGACAGCCTGATATACAGCCATATTGGGCCGCAAATTCCTGGATTCTTTTGGATTTGTTTTCCACCTCCAGTGACACCTCCCTTCCAACCACCGACTCGAGTTGGAAAGGCAAATTGAACATCAATATCCCCAAATACGTCGATGGGACGAATGCACTCCAGCACGCCTTCCAGCTGCCCTCATTGCTGGAGGTGCCCCCCAGCAACAAGGGAACTGCCATGGATGCCAACCTGATTGTTGGTGACATCAAATCCAGGCTCACGAAAAGCGGAACAGTCACTGATTGGAAGCACGCCCAACCCTTTTACAGCGTTGGAGAACTTAGCCAGCTCGCCAGTTGGCAGAAATCCGCCCTCTACACACCCACCGAAAGCCAGGTCACTTATCCGGCCGGAGGAACAGGCACCCAGATCACCATGCTTTCGCGCTCAGACCGGGGCAGGGAAGAAATCTATCGGCGCAGCCACAATCTCCTGACCACCAAAGGCAATTCGTTCCGGATTTATATCGTCGGCCAATACTGCCAGGCTCCCCTTTCCGACCCAAATAAACTCACCGTGCTTGCCACATCTCATGTGGAGCTTTCGGTTTTCATGAAAGAAACTTTCAATCCGGAAACCGGGGCACTTCTAAGCATTCAGCCTGAAATACTTTACAGGAAGAAATTATGAAGAAATACCCATTCTGCTTTTTGGCGCTTTTTTGTTTTTCCATCAATCTGTCCGCTTTCGATCCCTCAACTGTTCAATGGAGCGAAGTCAAATCGAAGGTGCGCTGGCTAAATTTTTATACCGAATCCGGTTTCCTGACTTTGAAAATAGACGACTTTGAGGCCCTCAAAAAGGTCGCCCCGGGCAGAAGCTTTGCTTTGACCCTGTTTCCCCCCGGGCAATACCAGTCCCATGTTATCAACAGTTACAACAAGAAGACTGTGGAGAGTTTTCAATTGAAAGTGGATAACTCCAAAATTTACACACTCATCTCTTTGGGCGCCGCGAAATTCCCATGCAAAACCCTGATCCTGGAGGATGACACAGCCATCCGCTCCAAGGGACAATCAAATATCCAACTGGTCAACGCTTTTCCTGACAAAACGTTGCTTTGGACCGTCGACAAAATTGGGAAAAACGAAGAACCCTTCAAAGCCACCCTTGCTCCAGCAGGAAAAGGAGAAACCGCCATTGAAACAAAGGACGGGTTTGCTTCAACTGCCCGGATTTTGGGCCTGAATCAATCCCTCACGCTGCACCTCCCAACGGACGAAACAGACAAGAACTGGGTTATACTGGTTTACCCGGATCCGGAGAATGCTGATACCCCGCGCTTTGGATACTTTCAAGAGGGCGATCACCCGTATTTTTCCGAGTAATCAGTTCCCACCCCGGGACTGACTGCTTGTTACAACATTCCCCGCCGCCCGGCCCCGGCATTTCCACAGCTTCAACCTTCCGGCCCCATTCACCAACCCGGCACTCTGTCGTATTCCTGCCCGCCCATTTTCCAGCGGTGTGATATTTGCAAAAATTTTTGCCGCGAAAATGTCACCCTGCGTACCTTGGAATGCCACCTGCTTCCCTCATGTTGCGTCCGTTCCTATGAGGGAACAAAACAGACTCACCCGGCAACCACTCACCATGATGGGCAATACAAATATGAAAAAAATTCTTTCCGGACTCCTGATTCTCGGACTCACCGTCGGCGCACAGGCACAAATATTCACTGAAAACTTCGGCACTTTGGCGGATGGAACCGCAGTTACCACATTGAACACCAATTTCTCGTACGTGCGCCTCAGCACGGGCACAAGCTCCATCTTGGAAACCCAGAATCCCGGGGCTTTCACCGGCTCCTCCGTCTTGATCAATTCCACTTCCGGAAGCCTCACCGGCCTGGGCGGAACCGGCTTCAGTTCTTTCGATGTCGGCACCCTGAACTTCTCGCTTGCCACCCCTTCCTCCATGACAGGCGCAAGCAATGCGCTGTTTTTCGCGGTGGGCGCGGGCACCACTTTCACCGGAAACAGCACCTTCTCCGGCGCCGATCTCATGGCCGGTTACCAAATTCTCAACGGCCAGCTCCAGGTTCGCACCGGCAGCGGAAGCGGAAGCTGGACCAATGTCGGATCCGCATTGAGCAGCTCCACCAACTATGATTTCTCCCTGGTATTCAATGGATCGGCTTCGACCGTAACGTATGGCTCGAATTCAGTGGCCGCCGGAACGACCGACATTTTCTTGAATGGAACACTGGTAGGAAACGATGTCGATATCACCGACAATCTGAGCGCCACCGCCTTCCGGTTTTACACGGTCAGCTCCAGTGCCGGAGCCTATCAACTGGACAACATCAATCTCTACAACTCGGCCATCCCCGAACCCTCATCCTTCGCCCTCATCGGCCTCGGCCTGTCCGGGTTGGCCCTGCTCCGCTGGAAACAGAAGAAATCCTGAGTCACGCACGCCCGTCCATCACGGAACCGCTTCCAGCCAACCGCATCCGCTCTTGGCCAGGGGATCCAGGTCCTTCACCGTCTTCTTGTAGGCCGCCGCGGCCCCCTCGAAATCACCGTAAAATTCCGCGATCATCCCCGCAAGCATCAGGGCTTCGGGTGTGCTTTCAATGGCTCCCGAAACCGCCGGCAACAAACCCCGGGCCTCCGGGAAGCGGCGCCGCTGGATAAGCGCCTTGGCCCGGCGGAGCCTCCCCTCCTCGGGCAACAACATCGGATCACCCCCGGCGGACAACTCCTCCGAGCGCAACAGCACTTCATCCACCAGGGAAAGGAAAGTTTCCATGTCCACGGGCTTGGGAAGAAAATCCACCACCCCCAACCGGAATGCCCGGGGGAGCGCATCGGTGCTGAGATACGCACTGATGACAATCACCGGCGTCTCCACCTTCATCAACCGGGCCTGCTCCAGGAAATCCAATCCCTCCAGATAGGGCATCTTCAAATCAAGCAGGATCAAATCGTAAATCCGTTCCTTCAAAAGGCGCAACGCCTCCGGTCCGTTCATCGCCTCGTCCACTTCAACCGGCCGCTTCCCCAGGATCATCCGCAGCGTGTCACGAACCCCCCAATGGTCATCAATGATCAATATCTTTTCCACTTCCACCACCCCCATTTGTTGCCAATAAATTGTCAGTTAAAAAATGGGAATCAAGGTCCGATTGTTCATCGAACAAATCTTTTCCACTGATCAATCGATAGTGAAAAAACTATTTACAATCCAGGCCCGACAGCCTGCTGATAAGGAGTCGCGTTCGCGGTCCTTGGGCCCGTCCGGACGGGAAATCCGGCCGCCGGACCCCACCCCGAACCGGACTTGCGGTTGCCCCCGGGGCTGCTTGTCTTGTCCCATGCGCATCATCGTCACCGGACTCGTCGGACAATACCCCTTCGGCGGGGTCATCTGGGACTACGTCCAATATGTCCTCGGCTTCCAGGCCCTCGGGCACGATGTCTATTACCTCGAGGACACCGGCGTCTGGCCCTACGACCCCATCAAGGAGACCATCACGGAGGACTGCACCTACCAGGTCGAGGCCCTCGGCCGCATCATGGATTTCTTCAAGCTCGGCGACCGCTGGATTTACCGCAACGCCGCCGACGGCAAATTCCACGGCGCCGGGGAAAAGCTCGCCCGCGACCTCATCAAAAACGGAGACCTTCTCGTCAATGTCTCCACCGCCAGCTGGTTCACCGATTACGAGGTCGGGGTGAAGCACCAGATGTTCCTCGATGGCGACCCCATGTTCACCCAGATCGGCATGCAGGATCCCGACAAGGGCGACTACACCAAACGGCTCCGCAACCACGACAGCCATTTTTCCTTCGGGCTGAAACTGAACGACGCCGATTGCCTCGTGCCCCCGACCGGCATCCACTGGAAGAAGACCCTCCAGCCTGTGGCCCTCGACTGGTGGCCCTACGAGGAAGCCGCCCCGCTCGACCGCTTCACCACGGTGATGAACTGGGCCAGCTACAAACCCAAGGTCTGGCAGGGAAAGGAATACGGCCAAAAGGACATCGAGTTCCTGAAATTCGCCGACCTCCCCCTCCACACCCCGCAGCCCATGGTCATCGCCATGGGCCAGGGCATCGGCCGCAAGCGTCCCACGGAAATGCTCCTCGAGAAAAAATGGACCATCCTCGAACCCGACCAGGTCCTGCCCGACCACCTCACCTACCGGGACTTCCTGCGCCAGTCCCGCGGCGAGTGGAGCATCGCCAAGCACGGCTACGTGGCCGGCCGCACCGGATGGTTCAGCTGCCGCACCGCCTGCTACCTCGCCCTCGGACGGCCCGCCGTCGTCCAGGATACCGGCTGGACCGACCACCTCCCCCACGGCGGGGGCCTGCTCGCGTTCAATACCCTCGACGAGGCCGTCCAGGGCATTGCGTCGATCAACTCGGATTACGAAAAGCATCGCCGTGCTGCCCGCGCCTTCGCGGAAAAGCACCTCGACGCCCGCATCGTCTGCCAGGACCTCCTCGACCAGGCCGGGATCGGTTGATTTCTACTCATCCTCTTTATCTTCCCCCCTGTCTTTGTAGCGGCGGTCTATGACCGCCGAATCCCCCCGGCGCTCATAGATCGCCGCTACAATAGATCCCCCTGTAGCCACGAACGTAAGTTCGTGGTTCGTACGGGTCCACGAACTTACGTTCGTGGCTACACCGCCGTAGAATTCCTATGACTCCGCCAAAAATCATGGTAAGGTAGGCACGCATGCTTCGCTTGGAATCCCTGGCCGCCTTACATGATGCGCATCGCGATGCCTTGAAAGCCCGGGTCGCCTCTTTCGAACTCCGGGGCAAACACTTCGACTCCTCCCAACGCCCCCACCTCATGGGCGTGGTCAACCTTTCCTCCGATTCCTGGTACCGCGAAAGCGTGGTGCTCAACACCGAGGCCGCCGTGCTCCGGGGCAGCCGCCTCTCCGTCGAGGGCGCCGACCTGGTCGATGTCGGCGCCGAATCCACCATCCTCAACGCCGTGCGCGTCGACGAAGCCGGCCAGCGCAGCGTCCTCCCCCCGGTGGTGCGCGAATTGACCCAGGCCGGCGTTCTTGTCTCGGTCGAAACCTACCACCCCACCGTCACCGAGGCCTGCCTCAAAGCCGGGGCCGCCGTCCTCAATCTCACCGGCACCCGCGACAACGAGGAACACTACCGCCTCGTGGCCGATCACGATGCCGGGGTCATCATCTGCTACGTCGCGGGCGACCACGTCCGCGCGGTGGAAAACCTCGCCCTGGCCGAAGACCACACCCAGACACTCCACGACTATTTCGCCCGGCAAATTGAGCTGGCGGTGAACTGCGGAGTGAAGCGCATCTGGATCGATCCCGGCATGGGCTTTTATTACAAAAACCTTCAGGACAGCACCGAGCGCGTGCGCTACCAGATGCGGACACTCCTCCAAACCTTCCGCCTCCGCACCCTCGGATGGCCCACTTGCCACGCCCTGCCCCATGCGTTCGAATTCTTCGGCGAGGAAGTCCGCAGCGCCGAGGGCTTCTTCGCCGTCCTCGCCCTCCTCGGGAAAACCGATTTGCTCCGCACACACGAAGTCGCGCGCATCATGGGCGTGGTGCGCACCATGGGAGCGGGCGAATGAACAAGGTCGCCCTCGTTACCGGGGCCGGCCGCGGGCTTGGAGCCGGTCTCATCCGCCATCTGGTCGCCGACGGGTATTCCGTCGCCATCCACGCCCACCGCAGCGTCGACCCGGCGATGGCCCTGGCCATCGAACTCATGGCCGGGGGCACCAACGCCCTCGTCGTCCGGGGCAATCTCTCCGACGAACTCCAGGTCTGGATGATGATCCATGAGATTGCCGACCACTTCGGCCGCCTCGACCTCCTGGTCAACAACGCCGGGGAATACGCCCCGGAGGATCTTCAGGAAATCACCGCCAGCACTTGGGAACGCGGGATCTCGAGCACGGCCACGGCCGCCTTCTACACCACCCGCGCGGCCCTTCCGCTCCTGCGCATGGCGGAAAACGGACGAGTGGTTAATATCGGCGATTCCAGCTGTGACCACCCCGGGGCCCGCGACCTTGCCCTGAGCTACCACATCGGCAAGACCGGCGTGCTCATGGTCACCAAATCCTTCGCCGTCTCCGAAGCCGCCTACGGGCTCACCGTCAACATGGTGTCCCCCGGCTACCTCGACAACAGCGTGGATCTCCCCCATCACTCCATGATCCCGGCCCGGCGCCATGGAAATGTCGGCGATGTTTATCAGGCGATCCAATTCCTCATCCAGCCCGAAGCCGGTTACCTCACCGGCTCCAACCTCGTCGTCAGCGGCGGGTGGAACCTACGTTGATAGCAACAAACCGTTTAACGCAGAGACGCGGAGGCGCAGAGCGGCCCATGCCTTTAAGATTTCCCCTTGTAGCGGCGGTCTATGACCGTGGCAAAAACGTTGGAACTACAGTTACTTAGGTGAGTAGCGGACGATTGCATAACGGAACGCATAGCAAAGGCAGTTTGGTTGACATCCCGCCATACAGTGTATGGCGACAGAAATCTCAAATGGTCGGCAGACCGTCAAACTCTATTGCTCGGTCAATCGTGGCAAACCGATGTATCAACTCGCATATTATACAGCAGGGCGGCGAGTCCAGAAGAACTTCACCGACAAGGCCGAGGCAAAGCGGGTGGCCAAACACATTCTGGGCGGGTTGACGAACGACGCCTCCGCTGTGGAGGCCTTGGCTACGTCTGAACTGGAAAGCCTTGTGGCCGCGCGGAAGGTTCTCGCGCCCGGCTATGCCCTCCATGTGGCCGTCGAGGAACATGCCCAGGCTGTGGAAAGGATGGGCCGGACTTCCCTGCGGGAAGCCGTTGAGTTCTTCCTTCGGCATCATCGGGCTGATGTGCCCCGTTTGACCCTGGCCCAAATCGCAGAGCAATTTGCCCGGTCCCGCCAGCAATCGGGCCTTTCGGCCCATTACATCAGCCAGTGCCGCAAAACAGTGGGTGATCTTGCAAAAGAGTTTCCCGGCAAAACACTCCCTGACCTCAGAACGGCGGAACTGGATGCCTGGCTGGGTGGGTTGACATTTGTAGCCAAAACCAAGAACGGAATGCGGATTATCCTGGTGGCTTGCGGTAATTGGGCCGAGGGCCGGGGATATCTGGTCAAGGGGGGCAGTCCCTTCCCGGCGATGGTGCGATACAAGGAAACCAAGGCTCCTGTGTCTCTCTTCACTCCCGGGGAGATGACCCGCTTGCTCCAGAAGGCCGATGCCACCTTGCGACCCTTTCTTGCCCTGGGTGCATTCGCGGGCCTGCGGATGGCCGAATTGCAGCGGCTGGACTGGAAGGAAATCGATCTCATTCGTGGTTTTGTCATCGTGGATGCCAGCAAGGCCAAGACCCGGCAACGCCGGCTGGTCCCAATCTCCGACAACCTCAAACAGTGGCTTACGCCGTATCAAGAAGCCTCCGGGCCGGTGTGCCTGCACCAGCGTCCGCAACTGGCGGCGGCCAAGCTCTGCGAGGGCTTGCAGTGGCAGGAGAATGGCTTGCGCCACTCCTACATCTCCTATCGCCTGGCCATTCTGCATGATACGGCAAGGGTGGCATTGGAGGCGGGCAATTCCCCGGAAGTGATTTTTGGCCATTACCGGGAGTTGGTCACCCCGGAAGACGCCAAGGCTTGGTTCGAGATCCGCCCTTGAGGGTGGAATGAGTGCGCTTTCTATTTAATTACCAGAGGTCTTGAACCATTCGGGCTCGTTCCAGAGAGGTCATGCTCTCGGATCATTTCATACGGGTACGGGGTCAGGCATAAACGGCACGGGTTTAGCCTGGTTGCCGAAGGCGGTCCATCCAATGATGGAGACTGTCGTTGGATTCCTGCTCCGCCAAGGTTAGAAATCCTTCAAGCTCCCAGTCGTTTTCCTGAGCAGCGTATCGTGTATCCGACGCCTTCGCGTCGGGCGGCGGGCTTCAATATTTTTGAGTACACATCCCTGATCATCTAGGGCCCGCAGTAGTCGGTCGTTATGAATTCGAAACCTACCGAATGTTTTCCCGACCTCATCGAGGCCAGTTCCAGATTGTTTCTGAGATATGAAGAATGGAAGCTGCTTGCTGTAGGGAACAGGCATGTGGCGAAGGTTCAGTGCGAAAAAAATCTGCCATTTGAGAGAGATATCCCATGCGCCAAATCGAAGTAAGAGCTTCATCCAGTCCTTTGGGATTCGGGATGCCATGGAATTCCGAAACGCCGGCCTGGATACAGTCCCAACCTGCACCCGCAGGAGATTTACTCGGAAGAAAAGGGAGAACGAGATACTGAGAGGCAGATTTCGCTGCATAGAGTTCAAGCTCCTCTCCTGAAGAAGGCCGAATTTTAAGGAGTACTTGCACACCGCTCGTGCTTTGCAGAGACGCCTCCAGAGACTCTGGAATGTCGTTCTTAGGTTTGCCAAATGCCACGTTTTTGACGGTGATGTCTCCGAGTATATGGTGAAGCACGCTTAAGGGATGTGGAGTGACATCTTGATAGAAAATTGGCTCTTTCCGATCAACGCGAAGGAGCGTTGCGGTGACGGACTCCAATGGGTTCAGTTGGTGAATGGCATCACTGAACGAAGAGAGAGCAGGATGATGTCGACGGTTATAGGCGACGTCGACTCGAACTCCTGCGCGGCTAGCCATTTCTGCAACACTTTGGATATCGGTGGCATGATGGGAGACCGGTTTTTCTATCAGGATGTTTTTGAATCCCCGATCGATGGCTTGATGGAGTACCTTCAGGCCCAAAGGAGGCCACAAGCAAATCAGCAGCGCGTCCACTTCTTCGCAAGAACCAAGGATGTCGTCCGGGTTTTGTGTGGTTTTGGTAAAAGGGAAGTATTGGCGAGCAGTATCCAACGCCGTCTGTTCTCTATCACAAACCATAGCCACCTCAACTGGCCAACCGCGTGTTTGCAGAAGGCTGAGTGCTTTTGCGTGCACCTGACGAAATATGTAACCCAGACCGATACACGCCAACCGGACTGTTTTTTGAGGCGGATTTCCAAATGTAGATGAGTCTGTATTCATATGCATAGAGATGAAAAATAAGATAGCGGACTAAGCGAAAGAATCTCACGGGGCGTCAGGTCAAGGAAAGGCTTGAAAACTGTGTCAAAGCTAATCACGATTAGTCGAATCTATAAGAGATGACAAACCAACGTACTATCGCCAGAATACTTGGCATATCCCAAGGCGCTGTCTCGTTGGGTTTGCGGGGAGATCCTTCGATTTCGGCAGGCATGCGAAAACGTATTAAGACCACAGCAAAACGCCTGGGCTATTGTCAGAATGTTTACGTCAGCGCATTAATGTCCCGTATTGGTTCCGGACGTAAGGTTAGCGAACGAGGAACCATTGCACTCGTGGTAGATGTTCTGCCTGAAAAGAAATGGCGCGAACATAGAACCTATGGAGCCTGTTACGAGGAAATAACCCGCCGCTGTGCTGAACTGGGGTTCGGGCTGGAGTGTTTTTTTCTTCAAGCACCGGGAATGAACGCCGAGAAGATTGATCGGATCATTTATGCGCGTGGTATTCCAGGGTTGATTCTTGCTCCTCCCTACCGCAGTAATCGCGTAATGGCGATTCAATGGAACCGCTATGCATGCATTGGAATAGGGTATGGTTGGGAGGATCAGCAATTTGATCGGGTTGCAAACGATCATCACCAAAATACTATTCTCGCCTGCCAAAAGCTTTCCGAACTTGGGTATTTGAGGATTGGTCTGTCTCTGCCGCGCTTTTTATTGGAAATTCAGAGCACGCGGTGGCTATCGGGCTTTTTGACCTACCAATATAGCTTGCCATTCGGACGGCGACTGCCGATTTTTCATGAAAAACCGGGCGAAAGTTCGTCGACTCGGTTTCAAGAGTGGTACAGAAAATGGCGTCCGGATGTTATCCTGTCACTAAGTGGATCGGAAAAAGTATGGCTTGATGCCATGCATTTGACGGTTCCGGGAGACGTTGGCTTGGCAGCTCTCACTCTCAATCCCGGTTCGTCCTATTCTGGTGTGAAGGAGGGAACCGAGCAACTTAGCGCTACGGCGGTTGACCTTGTTGCGGCTCAGATCATCCGCAACGAGTTTGGTCTTCCAAGCAAGCAGAAATTGACTTTGATAGAAGGCCAGTGGAAGGATGGAAATAGTCTCAGAAAAGCAATCTCTATTGGCATTCGACGGAAGAAGTCCTAACTACAATTGTCGCGGAGCAAAGAGACTTCGGAACTAATCGTGATTAGTTCCGCTTCGATTGCCGTGCCTTTGTGGGGTCACTATAATTCGGCTCTTAATGTGACTCATCAAATGGCCTCCTCCTCCCCAATGAGTAAAACTTCTACACTCCTCCTGCTCATCTCGCAGATGGCCATTGTATCCATCTCTCGAGGGGCTCCCAGCATCAATCCTGCCGACCTCTCCCAATGGAAAAAGACGGGACAAGTTACTATCGATTCGGCAAAAAAACATGCCAATACCAGTAGCACCGGGGCACTAAAGCTGGAACCGGGCAGTCACGCCTTGCTTCCGTTGCGTTCGGAAAATGGATCGGGCACTGTGAGCTTCTGGGTATTCGATGATGGGGTGGCCCAACCCGATCTTGGCGCAAGACATGCGGGGCCGCGTTGGGGTCTGGTAGCAGCAGACGGCAACGTAATCGTTGGGGTTGAGCTTTACGCAAAGTTTCTTGGCAATGACCCTGTGATTGCCATCACGTCTGGCGATCAAAAAGATTGGTTCCGCTCACTTCAGTGGGTCGGTATTAAGCGCGTACAGGGATGGCATCAGTGGGAATTCGAGGCAGATCCTAATGCAGGACTTGTCATTTCGGTCGATTCCAAACCCGTGAAGAGGTTTGATTGGAACAAGACAACTTTTGCCGGCTTCTCGGGCATAATCCTTATTGGCGATGATATGGACACCAAAGCCGCATCCATTCTCTGGGTAGATAACATCCAATACACACTCTCCGGGCCGATGGAGATCAGCACAGTCGCCCCGACTCCAAAACCGACCCCGAAGATGCCCCAGACCGATCCCGCTCCGGAAGGCCCCGTGCCTCAGCTCAAGGCGAGTATTCAGGGCAAACACCCCCGGTTATTTGTCACTGCGGAGACGCTGCCCAAGCTTAAAGAGTTTTATATGAGCGCTGCAGGAGCACCGTGGCGTCAGAAAATCGAGGGCTATCTGGGTAGTTGCAATCCTCCAACCAACACCAAATATCTAAATGATGCAACGGAGGCCCAGCGCCAAGGTCTGTGGAGGTTGCCGACCGTCGCGTTGCACTATTTGCTCACTGGCGATCCGGATTCACTAAAAAAGGCAATAGGGTTCCTCGAACAATTCGAAGCACAGCCCATTTGGGAAATCGGTGAAAAAACTGGTGGCGAAGTTGACAGCGGCATGGGTGCAGCGAACATCATGATTGGAGCCGCACTGGCGTATGACTGGTTGTACAATGATCTGGAGCCTGCTTTCCGGGATAAATTCCAGCAGACGCTCATTTACCATGCCCGGGCGATGTATTACCGCGGCCACTTGAACCTGAACAACGCCACGGCTTACTGGCAGCAGGATCCCCAGAACAACCATCGCTGGCATCGTAATGCGGGACTGATGCTTTCCATCCTGGCTGCTTACGACGGACAACCAGAGGCACAATGGATTCTTGAAAAAGGTGTCCGGGATTTGGAATTCGTCAATAAATGGCTTCCGGAAGACGGGACCTGCCACGAGGGTTCGCTCTATCTCACTTTCGGCGGCAATCATCTATTGCTGGCGATGAAAGCAGCCGACGATTGCTTGGGCACCAAATTCCTTGATGGTTCTTACTATCGCCATGTCGGGCTCTTCCGTATTCATCTGCTGCTTGGGAGCATGGATAAAGCGATTAGTTTTGGTGATGCAGATCCGGGAGGACTTGGCGGGTACAATAACTTTTTTCAACTGGCCTCTTCGGTGAGCCGTCAGGCAGATATCAAAGACGGACTTATGCGGATGTTCGAGAAACATCCAGACTCACTGCAATCTGGGTGGTTCTCGCTACTGTGGGATGACCCGAGCGTACCTCGCGGCGACGTATCCAAACTTCCCAAGGCTGTCTTCTGGCCGGACATCGGCACTGCCACGCTTCACTCCTCATGGAACGACGATGCTGTAGTTTCGATGTTCCGATGCGGTCCATTCGGGGGCTATACATTGAATATATACGCCCAGACTACCGCCTCCAAATACGTTAATGTGGCGCATGACGATCCCGACGCCAACGCTTTCACCTTTGGCATCGGCGGCGAAATGCTCGCGGTGACCGATGGCTACGCCCACTCCAAAGCTTCGCGAAGCCACAACACCATTCTCATCAACGGCTTGGGGCAGATGACTCTAGGCCGCAAGGAAGGCGAGGTATGGTCCCAACCCGGTGGAGATATGACCAAAATGGCGGTCGTGACAGCCTGGAGGAATACGGGAGACATCGTCGCAGTCGAGGGAGAGGCCGCAGGCTCCTATCTGGCATACACCGATAAAAAAGAGGGCAAGAGTCGCCCGGCATTGGATCGTTTCCGCCGCACCTATCTGTGGGTGAACGGGGATTATATCCTTGCACTCGACGACGTTCGTGCACCGCAGGAAGTGGAAGTTTCCTGGTTAATGCAAGGGCCCAAACTCGAAGCCATGTCCCAAAGCGATGGACGCTTTTCTCTAATCTCAGCGACAAAATCATGTCCGTTTCAAGTGGTGTCCGATCATCCCTTGACATATCGTATCCAGGATTCCCCCGCAGAAAACAAGGGGACACCACTCGGCTACAAGCAGCTTTGTGCGACGGCCAAGGTTTCAGCGATCCGTATTGCCAGCATTTACAATCCTTGGCAGAAGAAGAACCTCTCGGTGAAAATCGACCCTCTCTCGGGTGAAGAAGCGAATGTGACGGTGGAAGGTGAGGGTTTCAATGACGTGTGGAACTGGAAAGCCGCGACGGGTCAGTTTGCCCCATCCACGTTGAAGGCAACGCGTGTGGGAGGTTCGCAAAACCCTAGCTTTCCGTTTATGATGGATACCTCCAACAGCAAACCCCCACAATAGAGCGTGTCCTGATCAATTGGTGTCGATTGCTGCAATCTTCCCACTACTTAATATATACAAAATATTGTTACAATGCATCCCATACACTACTGGATTACGGCAACAATGTTGCCATCTACTCTTTTGCTCTGGTCAAGAACCAGTGCATACCGCTTCGAGGTCGGTTGTACGAGGGTGGTCTTTGGAAGCAACCCTTTGGATTTAAAGTTTCCTATGATGGAGCTTTTCCCTTTTCATCTGAAATCTGCCAATAACATGCCAAGAAACATAAAACGGATACATATCGATGACATTTGAACCTAAAGCATTCAGCCAGCGCCTTTTGCCGGCATCCAAGATGCCGGCCTATCGGGAGAAAAATTTTTGGGTTTGGTGCGGATCACCAGTACAAGGAGAGGATGGAAGGTTTCATCTTTTTGCTTCACGCTGGAGCAAGCAGGTGACCTTTTTGCATTGGGCAGTGAATTCCGAGATCGTGAGGGCTTCTTCTGATGTGCCTGAAGGGCCGTATCACTTTGAGGAAGTGGTGATCGGTCCACGTGATCCCTCCTTTTGGGACGGACGAGTGGCGCATAATCCGGCGATCTGCAAATGCGGCGAGCACTACCTGCTTTATTACACAGGCACTACCTATCAAGGGTCGCAGCCCCGGAATATTGAAGATGGAAAATTATTTTCGGAAAAGTGGGTCGAGGCGTGGAATAGAAAGCGGGTGGGATTGGCTGTGTCCAAGTCTGTCTTCGGACCCTGGACAAGGATGGATCATCCCTTGCTGGAGTCCCGTCCGAAATCTTGGGATTCGGTCATCACTTCCAATCCTGCTCCCTGCGTGCTTGAGGACGGTAGCATACGGGTGCTTTTTAAAAGCACGAATATTCCTCATCCGCTTGCACATTTTCCGGGGCGCTTTCATTTTGGAATAGCAGGTGCGCCGCATTGGAGCCGCCCAATGCAACGTATATGCGACACCCCAGTTCTCATGAATAGCAATACGGATCACCACCTGGAGGATGGCTATATCTGGTGGAATGGATCGTGTTATGAAATGATCGCCAAGGACATGACGGGTGAAGTCTGCGGAGAGGCACAGGCAGCGATCCATGCATTTTCGCGGGATGCGGTTTCTTGGACTCTGGCTTCCAAACCCAAGGCGTATTCACGGACGGTTCGCTGGGAGGATGGCACATCCTCGACGCTGCCCAAGCTGGAGCGTCCACAGCTACTGTTCAACTGCGGGGCACCTTCTCATCTCTTCGTCGCGACTTTGGAGATGTCTGAGTCAGGAGAAATATTGGATAGCTACAATCTGTGCATTCCGCTCAGGAGGCTTGAGTAAGGAATTGATTTTTGTGCCCTGCAAATGGAGAAGTCCATACTTGACCAGTCTCGCCTGCTTTTCACCTTGCATTACAGCAGCGAAACCTCTCACCAGAATCATTGCCAAAGCAAGTTTATGTCTTCATGTAGAGCAGTAGTTGATTTTGTCTCCAGGTTCTGTTGCCAATCTTCAGATACATCAAATAAGTAAACTCCATCTATCCATGAGTGTCCGAGATTTGCTTGAGGAGGCAGAATATCCTGTCGATATTTCAAGTAGCTGCAAAAACGACACAGCTCTTTGGAATATTAATGATGTGGACATTGCGGCTGTGTCCCAAGGACTAGTAAGAACACATTTTAACAGTTCCAACACACAGGTCTCAAGCGATGAGGCAATTTCGCACATACTAGCATTCGTGATGTGCTCCTGAGTCACTAGGATGAACCATATTGCGCCCAAGCTTTATCTCCAGCTTCCTGGAGTTTGTCAACAAGGTAGACGGCTACATCAAGGGGAAGATTCGAGTTCGCAGCGGCATTAGTAATTTCTTCCTGAGAAATAATCAAGGCCTTCCCAAAGCCGCTAAATCTTTCTTCCCGGATTTTATCAATGATGGATTCAAATGCATAGACGGCCTTGAGCCTGGAATCATTGCTTAAAACAAGATTAGGTGCAGCAGTATACCCCCGATTGGTGGCTACTCTGGGATCAGGCGTAAAAAGCACTCGTTTTGGCTGAAATTCATGAGGAGTAATATCCCACTTTTTGTTTGTCGGCGTAATCCAAATACAATGAGCTTCAGCTTCAATTGCGCGGTTTTCAAACTCGTTGAAAATCCATCCGGTAAGCGCTTTGCCTCCGCTGGACTTTACCGTCTTTTCCACGTTCACGAAGCATCTCTTGCGCTCACAATGCCTCAATGGCTTATAGGCCACGCTAAGTAGCTCCGGCAGACCTAATTCGGATATCCAATTCTCGAGCAGTTTTGTTCTCTTTTCTAGTATCCGAAATTGAACAGGAGTTTTAAAAAGTTCTTCGTACAAAGCATTCATGGATAATTTAGATAACTTGCATTTAACAAATTGAATCTATGGAATCGCCCGTAGTGTGAGTTCTAGGTCCCAAATACCCTGTTGACGGGATAAGGGTAGATTGGAAGGCCAAGTCACATAACGGTTTCGTAATATGAGAGCTGATTCAGGCCATTGGCGAATAAATTCAGCAATTTTCCGATGAAAGTTAAAGCATGTCTGCTTCTCATCACCCGGTACAACCGATAACGCATAAAAACAGGCCATTATAAGGATTACCCCTCGGTTTAAAACTTCATTTGTACAGGATCCGCTAAAAAGAAACTGGGCCATGTTCCAGACATGTTTTTCCAAGGCCTTAAGCGTGTGTTTTTTGAGTCCAGAAAGAGTTCGAAGGGCGGCAAAGTGAAGAATGAACTGATCATCTTCGTCCTTGCCGATGAGCAGCTTAGAAAAATTGGTTTGAACAATGATATTTTCCAATCTTTGACGTTGAGCACGTGGTATAGGCAGATCCCCAATGACTGCGCTGAGCACATGCCACTCATGAAGGTTCGAGGGATTGGAATGTAATGTATCAATACATTGTTGGATTAAGTCGTGAGGCGGCTGAGGAATAAAGCTAGTTAGTGATTTCAAATCTAGAACCCGGGTCAAAGGCGCATAGGCATCGCCGCCCATGAATGAATTCAAAGAATTGGACATCAAAGCGGTATCCCTGAGAAACATAATGACCGATTCCTCCAAGCCATCCTGGCTCACACCGGGAAAATCCTGTAATTTGAGTTGTTTGGAAAGCTCATGAGGAAGGGTGTCAAAAATACTGGCGAGGCCCCGAAGAAGAACCGGAAGACGTCCAGCAAAACGAGGATTTGCGGCATCGTTGTAGATGGCGGAATGGGCCGAAGACATGTCGAGACCTCTAGAGATCTGATAATTTTTGAATGTGGCACGAATTCGTTTTCCATTTGTGTTTGCAATCAACAGGCTGTTGTGAAGGCGGGTTGAATGGATCCAAGAAATAGTTAGCAAACTGATGGGGTCCAATTCTCGGTAGGAGTCCAGTCTTAGAAATTGACGTAATGAACTATCGAGAATGATCGAAAAAGTTTTCCATTGATCTTTGGTTTGATCATCATAAACCAGTTGATTTAGAAGAGTCTTGGCTGACAGCAAACTTTCTTCGTGTAAACTCGGCCGATTTAACATGAGGTGAAGCAAATGAAGCCTGGGCAGTGGACTGCGCAAGCGCCGTTGGAGGCGTTTGAGAAGCGACTGGAAGGATAAAGACTCCAGACTTCTGACTGTCTCGCGTATGGATTGGGGAAGAAGGACTGGGAGACAGGCAAATCTCTCGATAGTCCATGCTAATCCAATTTCTCGTAGAAGTCGGGAGGCACATTGATCGAATCTGGTTTGAATATTTTGAGAGTGCTCATCCAACATTCTAAGATGATGGAGAAGCGGGGCAGGTTCCGGAGGTGTGCAGTCATCAATATTGAGCCGCTCATGTTTTTTGAGTCGTTGTTCCAGAGAGCGATAAAAGTATTCAGCTGAAGAATCGCGGCAGTAATCCAACCGCTCCATTCTCTTCCCTGCTGCACTGGTATTTACAATCTTGTTGATGGCCTCTTGAGTGAGTTCTTCACTCATGTCAAACCAATCGATTCGTTGTCTCAGGAAAGCACGCTGCTCTCTCTTGCCTCCAGAGAGAAGCAAACTTGCGGGCTCAACAAAGGAAATACTTTTACGCAGGTTCGGACCCTCAACGGGAATCCGGATCATCCATTTTCTCATCTTTGGTTTGGAAAAAGTGTAAGTAGAATCTCCCTCAAGATTTGAAACTGAAGCAGTTCCCTTTTTTAAGGTCTGCTCGATAGTTTTCCAAAAGAGGGCACTATCGAATTTTTTGTTAAAGATGCCCAGTATTTTTCTGGATTCCTTAAGACCCAGGCGACGCCGTTGTTGGGGACTAAGAGTGATGGCTTTTCGGAGGGATGCGGGTAAATCCAACCACGCCCTTAGAACAATTAGCTGCAAAATCTTTTGTTGTTTTGATATCCTAGTCTTTGCTTTGCGATCTTTGAGCAACCCTTCAAGCTCAAGCTCAGCCGCCAATTTCAGGATGGAAGGCTCGATTGGCTTCATGGGTTGAAGAAATTTTCGGTCGATCCAATCGTAGTAGCGGGCTCGGGCGTGATCGCGGTTATCACTTATCCGGAAAGGAGAAGGCAGCATGAAGCCGGATGAAATCAACATCGCAATGAGACTGGCAATGCTGCCGGCCCCTCCATCTAGCTGCCTTCCTTCGGCAACAGCTTCAATTACTCCGTGAACAGGTATAAAAAGACGGTCTGCAAGCCATTCTGCTCGTATCTCCCGTTCGGCCTCGGAAAGGCTTTCCGCCGTCCATAGACGGGCCATAGACTCCGCAGTTGCCTTCAGGATGTTAAAGACCCAGGTAAATTCACCAGCCACGACCTGTCCTTTGACGGTAGTCGGTGGGCGCAGTCTCCATTTGTCGAGGCAACAGCTGGCGACATAAGAACGGAGTGTAGTAAGTGCCTCGGATTCAGTCAGAACTTGATCGGCAACAGGAACTCTCAAAATGTGGTAAAAAATCTCGTCTGCTTCAATGGGAAGAAAACGCGCATTTGACGATCTGAGGTGGTGAAGCGCATGGTAATATTCGTGCTCGTTGAGCTGCCCAGAAAATTTAAGAGCTTTTAGAATTTCGCTTATACCATAGTTTGATATGCCGTTGAGATTCTCATATCTGTTGATGAAACGATCGTCAGCCCAGCCCACTTTCGCTCCAAACTCTTTGCAGGACAAAAGATCAAAGATGGCGAATTCTTCAGGGGTTTGAGGTTTTCGAGGTGAGAGAGTTTTTTCAGTCTTTGAAACCGGCAGGTAGATTTTGCGTTGAATCCCCCTCTGGATGCGATCGGCCAACGTTCTAAGCCAGGAAACAGATGCTAATCGGCGCTCGTAGACGACAGACTCCTCCCGTATGGATTCAATATCTTGACTGCAAATCTGTACGGGAACAAACCGGCAGAGGTGGGAAAGCAACCCCATTTTTGCAAACTGACAGGCGATGCCGGAGTTAAGAATGAGAAGCTTCACATCCTTTCTGGAAAGGGTGGTGTTCCATGGTACTGCTGCCACTATATGGCGCGCTTGATCAGCCTCCGTGGCGGAAATCACCCGTTCTTCGAGCATCCATCGAAGAATGTCCTCGGTGGTGGCGATAAGTTTTGAACAAACTCCGTCTAAGGAAACGAGATGACCGGAGCTATCCATGGAGGGAACAAAATCGCATAGGATGCCCATCTGGTTTTCGGCGAAGGAAACCAAGTGGCACCACCTTTCCCCCATGCTTTGCAGATAATCGGCGGAAACAGGACTGACCTCCAAAGACAGAGGAGTCGTGCTCAACTCCCCACGACTCAGATGATCCAGAACAATTTTTCGGGTTTCTTCTGAGGCCGGTTGATGCGGCATACTTCTTGTAATCTGGCCGTTTAAGCTTTCTGGCAGGTGGGCGGAAATAAAGATGGGAGCAAACGACTTTTCGATGATGTCGAGTAAACCTTGATCTTGGGCAAAGAGGATGGCGGAGAGATCCGCAAAAAGGGTTCCCGCTTCAATGGAAGGACTGGAGTCAAGCACCCGTGCTGCGTGACGAATCTGAACGGGAGGTCGGCGCCACAAATCCTGCTGCTCCCTTGCCGAGCGGGCATTTTCGTGGAAGAGATCTGCCAACGTACAGCCAATTTTATCAGCCGCAAGGTGGGAAGGCAGGCGGCATTGATTATAGAGGGTATTGATGTCTCCTATTTGCTTAGAGTTCTTTTTAAGGAGCGTTCGAATCTGATCAAGGGAGAAGGCTTTGATAGGGGCATTGGGTTTGGAGGCCATGGCATAAAACCCCGGCATGAGGGGGGCGACAGCCTTTTCCATGCCAAGCCGGAAAGCTAGATCGACAGCATTGGCAAGTTCCACGTCGCGAGTCAGTCCTTTGCGCAGGGCTTTTTGCCAGAATTCTATGGCTAGCGGAGCGTCCTCAGGCTGAATAATTCCGGCAATTTGGAGGAGCGAAAGCGACGGAACATCGTCGCGATCAAGGATGCGGCGGGCCGTCATCGAGGCTGCCTTGAAATCTACCACGGACAATTGAGTTTCCAGAAGGACGATAAGATTCTCGGTCTCGTTGGAATCGTGGACCAAGCCATCTGCGAGCTGAAGAGCTTCTGGAAGTTTTCCCAACTGCCGGAGGCATTCGATCTGCATCCGGCGAATGGGATTAGGAATTATTCCTTCAGAAAAAAGGCCGATGTTGGTCTCGATGAAGTCCAGACACTTTTTGTAGCTACCCGCATTGAACGTGGCTTGAACCACCAGACTCAGACAGGTTGCGGTTGAAAAGAATTTCAGCAATTCCTCAGCATGGTCTGAAGCAAATTGTGGCTGGCGACATTCCAATGAAGCCTCGCATGCCTCAAACAGATGCTCCGGGCTCTTGGTTGTTTTGTAAATTTCCATGGCTGTTTCGGCCAAGTTGCGGAAATCACGAGATTTGCGAGCCCTGATGCGAGCGATTGATAAACGAATAACGGCATTATATTTTTTGACCTCTTCTTCTGCGGCTATTTGATCGGCCTCTGCAAAATTGCCCTGGAAACTAGCGAGTTGTGCTCGGACCAACCTCCAAACGTATAAATTATTATCTCGTTCAAATACGTAGCGCTTGGAATCTAGGAGGTCTTTGGCCTTTCCGATGGCATTGGTTTGAAGGTAGAGATTGCTGAGAGCTTGGATCAGATCTGCTGATTCGAGCTTGTCCATGTTAAGAAGAGCAATCATTTGCTCCGCATCTATGGAGAATCCGTGATGCATCGACCAAATCAGAGCCGGAGTGTGTATGGTATCCGACTGCAATAAGTATTTAGCGAAGATTTCTGCTTCTTGCCGCCGATTAGGAAGACTGGCCAGGCATGCAAGTCTCCATGCTTCCAGTGACGTACGTTGATTGTCCTCAGGACCGATGATTGTGAGCAATTCAGCTAGAATCTTTTCTGCATTTTGTAGGAGCTCGGTACTTTCGCTGTCCCGTTTGTGAAATTCTGGATCAGGAGGTATTGGAAAATCAAGATGAAGCCATGCGCGGAAACTGGGTAGCACAGTTTGGAGGTAGTTAACTTTTGCAGCGTGGAAGCGGACATCAAACCATTCAGGAGAACGTTTGAGTGCTTCGAATGAATAGGTCTTGGCCTTTTCTATATCTCCACAGATCAATGCTGCTAGTGAGGCCTGCTTAAAGGTCTGTCCATTGGTGGTCCAGGGACAGGAATTAAAATACTGAAGTGCTTCTTTTGATTTGCCACTCTTGATGAGAAGAGCCATTTGAAAGTTAAAACCACGAAGATCTTTAGGTTCTCCGAGTGTCTTGAGGGCTTCTTTGGGCCCTTTCTCCAGGTCGCATATAGCAGCTTGGATCACTTGATAATTTCCAGATGGGAAAAGATCTTCAGCCTGTTTAAGCAGGGTTTTGGCGGGTTCCAATTTTCCCAGGTGATCGAGATGCATTCCGGCGGCAAGTGCGAGACCTTTAGCCTGTGCTTGGGGATCGAGGTAGTTCCAGAAGGTGGATGTTCTCCACTGTTCACATTGATCGAATGCCTCTCTTTTTTTGCCAATGCGTGCAATTTCACGAATTCTTTCAAGATCGTTGTCAAAATTATTTCGTATCTCTTCTGCGGTCGCGGTTGTGGTCGATATGAGTTGGGTAAGATCGCTCGTGCTTTGAAGTATTTTGCTCTGTCCGGTAACATTTGCCGTGCTTGTACAGTTCAATCTTGCCCACTCCGATCCGCAGTATCTTTCGGCGATGGCACGCTGGTTTCGTAGTTTGTCGGCGATTTTATAGCTATCCCAGATTTCAAAGACTAAGCCCTGATCTCCAAATTCTTGGACATAGGCGGCGATCAGATCCTGAATTTTAGTGTCTCTGACAGGACAACCCGCAAAGACAATGAAGCGCTTGGAGTTGAGAGTTTTCCAATGGTCCCAATTTTCTAAAAACTTGGAGACGATATCCGTCAGAAGTGGGATTCCGAATTTATCCCTGCATTTACACTCGCCCAATTCGATTCCACAATTGGCGGTTCGGTAAGCCAAAATATCGACTCCTTTCTGGGCTTGTCCGTTTATACCGTAGATTTCGGCATGGCGAATATTGGGTTCCACTTGCAGGAGGTCCCGGCATAGCTCCTCGAAATCTTTTTCATGAATATCTTCCGAAAATCGGGGAGGAAGTTGACTGCGCATTCTCGTAATGGTTTTCACGGAATTCTCAAGAGGGTGAATATCCCCTAACTAATTTACGGCGTGAGCTCTTTCCTTGGCGGCATTATCTCATCTTGGCCAGTCCGGCAATACGGGCCTGAATCGCCAGCTTCTTGGCCTTGGTTGGTCCATACTTATCTATCGAAAAGGCCTGTTTAGCAACCTGACCCGGCTTCGGACTCCAAGTGGCCATCCAAAAAACGTATTTTTTACCCCGGACAATTTTGATCAACTTGGTCACCCCGACAATCCCGGTCTTATTGGACCGGCGGATTATTTGGGAAAACTCCTTGCGCGACATGGGAGGATGATCCTTCACCATCTTCGCATAGATCGCCTTGGCCTTCGCCAAAGCCTTGGATCTGCCCCCGCATTTCTTGTCCGAGCAAAAAGCCGAATACCTCTTTCCCTTGCGGGTCAGGCGGATAAACCAGCCATGGTTGCGCTTCTCCGGCTGATCAATGCGGGAGATGCCTTTCATTCCGGGTTTCCGTTTTCTGCGTTTGGTTGCCATACACTCCAGTTAATCGCGCTAAACTTCCTATGTCGAGGTCATTCCCCAGCCTCCTGAGTGGGGATCACCCGAATCTCATCAATCCAGTTGTCCCCTTCCGGTATGGGAATACCCTGCGGGTCCTTCTGGTGGATATGACTCAGTGAGAAGTCTCCCAAATACTCGTACAGTAGCTTCAAATGCCGGCCTCGGATGCGGACCTGATGGGTAGCGAAGACCACCACCAACTCCCCCGAAGGGTCCCACTCCGAATACAAAAAATGCGTGTAGGCAAATACCCAGTTCTTCCGGGGTGTGAAAACCAACAGCGTAGGGGAGCCGCCATGACGGGTCTGGTAGCAGGCGATTTCCCCCGCTTGGGCTGTGTGGTTTTTCTCTCGAATCGCCATAAAATCAGATCTTCAAGCCCTGAGAGAGCTTGGGCCGGACTGACTGAATCAGCGGGGCAATAGTCTGGCTGATCCGGCTTCGGACCAGTTCGGTCATGCGCCTGCGGCTGGCCTGGAACACGCTGTTCCAGATCCGCTGACGCGGGGTTTCCCTTTTCAACCGCAAGCCCCCGGCCAGATCCATCGCCGAAAGCCTTTTGCCTGATTGAAGGATGGAATAGCGCAGGACATCCGGGGCATCGGTATAAATACGGATCGATTCCCGGAAACGGGAAGCCGAGACATAAAACTGTTCCCTGGAAGCCGCCCGCTCCGAACGGCACGACTGGGCAATGAAAACCTGATCGACTGTTTTGCCCTGGGAGGCATGGGAAGTGACACAATACCCATAACTCAAGTGACCAAATCCTCGACTTAGCACTTGGTTGTTGGTTAGCCGAATGTCCCCCTGCTTGGTAAACCCCTTCACCTGGACCATCTCTCCATTGCTTAATGGAACACCACCCAAAGTATTCCCATTGCGGGTGATCCGTACCCGATCCCCCACGGCAAGCGCAATCGACTTCTCCTCAAATACCTGAATCGGCATCGACTGCCGGAGGGGTAAGGACTGTTTGGTTCCATTGGTTCTTTCCACCAGAACTGATTTACCGTCTCCCTGACTCAGAACCCGCACCTGTTCCCCCTGCCTGAACCCCTCTGTATCCCGGTGGAACTGCACCACCATCCCGGGTTGATAACGATGAGCCTCCCGGCGTTGCGCCGCAGACCACCGTAGATCCTGAAATATGGGAAAGGTCTTTTCCTTTGCCCGGAGTTGCTGGTTCTCCCGCAAGGCCTGCCTGATGGCAATGGTGACCAAGGCTCCTTCCCCATGGGTCGGGGACACGGCCAGCACCTGTTTTTTCTTATTCAGGGCATGGACATAATCTTGGGCCAGTTGATGGTACCGTTTCCCCTCACCAGGAATGACCGCAATCGCCTTGAGTTGCTCCAACTGCCGCAATCCCTCCTCCGCCCGGCCTTGCCGCAACAAGGCCACCGCCTCCCGGTGGCGTAGCTGCTGCTGGCGGCGATTGACCGCCAGGATGGCCGATTGCATCCCGGCATGGCTTTCCAAGAGGCGCAGGGCATCCCCGCGCTCCACCGCCCGGTGCTGGGCCGTGTCCCCAGCGAGGACCACCCGGCATTGTTGCTTTTCAGCCAGATCAAAAACTTCCCGCATTTGCCGGGTGCTGAGCAACCCAGCCTCATCGATCCAGAGTACCTGACCTTTCACCCGCTCATGCAGAGCCTTGTTTTCCAGAAGATGGGCCACGGTTTGAGCTTGGGAAAAGCCTTCCTTCCGCAACACCCCTCGGGAAGCCTCCGCACTGGGAGCAAAGGGGAAGACCTGTTTACCTCCGGCCTCCATGGCGGCCACGGCTTCCTTCATGAGGGTGGTCTTGCCGGTGCCGGCCGCACCCCGCAGGGCCATGACCCGGTCCCGCGAATGGATCAAGTGGAGGACCGCATTTTGCTGTTCCTCCGAAAGCCGGTCATTTTGGAAACGATAGTGTCCGGGAACCAATTGTCGGCAGGTGCCGCGACCGTCCCGCACAAAGTGAACGCAGACGCTTTCCTCAGCCACGACTTCCGGGGTGGTGCAGCACCACTGGCCGTCGATTTCCCTTCGGATCCATTCCCGCTTGAAAAACTCCTTTTGCAGGGACTCGATTTCCACATGCCCCACACCGAAGCGCAGGGCTTCCTCCAGAAGTTGTCTTTCGGGAACCACGGAGAGTTTTTCAAAGCAGTGTTCGGCTGCAAAATCGAGCGCTTGTTGGGGAGTGATCCCCTGAAGGGAAATTCCCCCACTATGGGCATTCGCCCGAACCGCATTCAAAGCCTTCTGCTCCGCAGGGCTCAGACGGGAAATCCATTCCTCCTGCAATTGCTTTCCGGTGCGGGATACCTTGCCCTTGCGGGTCTTGGCCCCCAGAGCGGCTTTGGCTCCCGGATCGGTGATGCCCCGTTCTTTCGCGGCTTTTTCGATCAACTCCGTTCTCCTGGAAAACTTTTTCAAGACCGATTCCGGTATGCCGTCGATTTCCCAGAAGGCTTTTTCCCGGCGGATGGAATAACCTAGGTCGGCCATTTTCCGGGAAAGCCGGGCATGGAAGGCGGCCTCGTAGTAGCGGGCATTCCGCTTGATGTTCCCCAACTGGGCGGCCTTCCAGCGCTGTTCCACCCGGTCCCAGGTGGCATTGAAGGTGAAGCAGTGGGCATGGAGGTGGGGATCGGGTTTGCCATCCACGGGACGGGCGGTGAAGTGGGTGAACTCACCCCAGACCAGGTTCCCGGTGGTCCGGTCGAGATCAGCCCCTTTGACCCGGACCCGGGTCCGGGCATCGGCCTCGATTTCCCGCATGGTGGTGGAGACGGCGTCCTGGAAGGCGGACAGGATGCGCTCATCTCCGGTCAGGCCGTGGACGACCGAAACGCTCTTCGGACAATGGAAGTTGAAGTCGTAGCCCACCCGGCGCTCCTTGCGGGTGCGTGGGGTCAGGGACTGGCCGGTTGAGGGATGGCGGTTTTCGCACAGGGCATCAAAGGCCTTGGGATCAATGGTGCCGTGGAGTCCCAGCCGTTCCGCCCCCAAACCCTTCCACTGTCCCTGTAATTCCTGTTCAGGAGCATAGTATTCACCCTGACCCAATCTCTCCTGCTTCAAACCCAAAGTATAATAACTCTGAGCCTGCTTAACACTACCACTCTGAATAATCCTCAACATAAACAACACCTATCCAAACGCATTCGCCTTAACCTATTCTAAGCTTGTTAATGCTTACAGACGTCTCCCCGATGATCCTCATTGGTGGGTCAGTTTCTTGCCCCAGTGGGGCAAGAAACCGAACGGTCTTTGGGGCAACATATTTCATGGCAATACTTCACGGTGCTTCTGAGTGGCATCAAGTTGCTCCTGCTGGCGCATCCGCGCTTCACCTGTCGCTCACTGACAACAGGTGACATCCTGCGTCGTTGCCTCCTTGTTGCATCACCTGGCATTTGCCGGTGATGCTCCAATGCTTCGCACACCCTGCATCGTTCGGAACTAATGTTGCTTCCCTGCTTCATCATGCATGTACAAGTATAATTCCATGCTGTGAAGTTGCTGCTTCCGCGCTTGATCCGGCTTGGTTTCTTTCTGCCATCCTGCTTCATCATGGTGCACCCATTGTTCAACGATGCTTCACTCATGCTTCATCCATTGATCTTTTGTTGTTCACTGTGTGTGCTTCGTGCTGCTTCTGTCGTGCAACTCTGTTGATGATTGGCAATGATGAGCGCTAGCTTTGGTTGACCTTTGGAAACAGGCTTTGATCGCACGCGCATGAAGCTGATGATTGTTTTGTGATACACCTTGCAGCCCCGTTCTTGTTCCAGGATTCGTGCTATTTGACGGTAACTGACACGCTTGCGTCGCAAGGTGCGGATGAATTCCTCATGGGGAATCAATTTGCTTTGGAAGGGTTTGCCCCGTTTTATTGGCAAGGGTGCCATGCCCTCTATTCAAAGGGAATTTGGGGCAACTCGGTTACTTGGGAGTGGCCGGGTTATGGGAGAGTGGTGGGGGATTTCTTGGAGAGTGAAAAATCCTTATGCTTGGTGTCCCCGTGGAAACGTTCGGGTCTGGGCTCGTCGCTTGGTCGTTGGATTGTACCCCGGATGGAAGGCCACTTTTTCTCATGAGGCAATGGCCCGCCATTCTAATCGCAGGCTCGGCCCACCCCAACACGGGATGACAGCCCCCGTTTGCCCCGCCGTCATCCCGTGCCCAGGTGGGCTTTCGCAGAGTTCATGGGCGGCCATGACGGGGACGGAATCCGTTCGCTCCTTCTGCCCCCGTCATCGCCGCGATGGCAGAAGCCTCCGCTCAATAGAAAATACTCCGTATCACAGATGAACATCAAAGGTCCACTTGGCCCAGGATCAACCCCACCCATGCAAGCCCCGCGCCGCCCATGGGGCGCGTCACGGCGCTTGCGGTCACCCGGAGAGTGATTTCAGAACACCCGCCCGCCGCGCCCGAGACCGAGGAGAGGCGCGTCGGACGGGTGTTGGATTATTTGGGACGCTCATTGCCGCTGGGCTAGAGATGATAGAGAGACTCTGGAAAGAAAGAGCCCAAACCCGGGCTTTTGCGGGGTGCTGACCTTTCGACGGAACCGGGGCCTTGCCGCACTGGCTCCGATACCAATACCGCAAGCTCTCACGTTAACAGGGTCACTACTCCGTACACCCAATCCGAACCGTGTGGCCAGTATGGAGCCATGCAACCTTCGGAACCTAGTAGCTCTCTCATGCAAGAATCCACTTTGTGGACCACCCCGGAATTGGCCCGGTATCTCCATGTCAGCCTCAAAACGGTCTTCAATTTGCGAAAGCGGGGATTGCCCTGCATCCAGCTGGGCGGGGCGGTCCGCTTTGTCCCACAGGAAATAAAGGATTATCTGCTGACCCATCGAGGTCTGGCGGCACACCGATTACGCCAGACGGCCCGGAAAAGGGCCATCCCATGACTATGCCCGGGCATCTTCGGTCCGATCCGGATCACCAGGAGGATGTTGAGGGTGTGGCCTCTGAAGACCCCTTTGCCTTGGCAGGCCAGGGGCTTCTGCGCATCAAGGAATGGGCGGCACGGGGTGAGGCCCGCCAACGGGCCTTGCGCCACGATCTGGTCACCCTTTGCATCTGCCCTCAATTTTTGCCCTGCAAGCGCCCTTCGGCGGCTTGGTGTGGCCGCCAGCATGGCGTTTCCAGGGAATATGCCTCCCGCCTCTGCCGGGAGTTTGCCCACCTCTTTGGCGATTATATCCAGTTCCGGGGCCAGCGCTTTCGTTCCCAACGAAACCGGGTGCGGTAAGGGCCTCAGCCCGGCCAAGCTTCAGGCATCGGAGGGCCGTTTGCATCAAGTCCCATTTTAATTTAAGGCAGAGTAGTTATGTGGATGATACTACAAATAAATACGTCAAAACTGGGGCCACTTAGCTGGCTCGCAGTAATCACCATAACTGAAGATAAAATAGGCTGTGATCCGGTCGTCATTGAGGAGGTGCCGGGCTTTACTGAATGGGAGGCCTACTCCTTGGCCAGGATGGTTGCGATGGGATATCGCGAGAAATAAGTACCGGGCTCCAAACCCGGTAGGGCCTGGGCTTCGCTTATGAGGCGAACCCCGGTCCTGCCGGGATCTATTCCCTCGTGGTGGTGGGGGGCGCCATAGCCTCCCATCGATTGCGGGTCACCTGGGTTGGCTTATCAGCCAGTGCAGGCTATCACACACGCTTTTTTGCATAACATTTCCCTCTTGGCCGCATAACAATCTGCTTCTTTTCCTTACAAATTACTACCAATAATAGCTTGCGTGATCGGTAACAATATGTTCCAATATAACGACTTAGGAAAGGAGTCGGCGGGATGGCATCCATCTATGACCGCCGTCCCCCCGGCTCTCATAGAGCGCCGCTACAATAAATCCAGCCGTCATCAATCAAGCACTTGCCTTGCTCCGTTATCCGCCTAGGCGGATTACCTCCTGTTCAAATCCCCTCCGCCATCTTCCTCTTTCTCTTTCCCTTATAGCCACGAACGTGAGTTCGTGGACCTTCCCAACCCCACGAACTCACGTTCGTGGCTACATTCACCCCCCCGGCGCTCACAGAGCGCCGCTACAACAATTCACAAATGTAACCACGCCTTGCTCCGTTATCTTCGTTACCTTCTGTTCAAATTCTCTTCACCAACGGCCCATACCCTTCCTTAAACGTCGGGAACAACGGCATCCATCCGGTCGACCTTAACTTCTTGTTGGAGATCCGCTTACTCGTCGCGGGGCGGCGCTTGGCGGGCGAACCCTCCCCCGGCACAACCGCCCCGCCGGGAGCCTGGCGGCGCAGCCAGCCCAACAGCTCATCCAGCCGGACCGGAAGGTTGTCGGTGACATTGTAGATCTGCGACATCGCCTCGTCCCGGTCGAGGACGTGCCGGATCGCGGAAACCGCATCGGCGAGATGGATCATGTTGACCCAGCGTTGCGGATCGCCCGGCGGCACGGCCCCGCCGAGCACATAGCGTGACCAATAAACCGCCCGCTCCGGTCCATAGATCCCGGACAGTCGCAACACCGTGCCCCAGGCTCCCAGGACCGTCTCCTCCGCATTCCGTAAAATCCGGGCATTGGCTTCGCCGGCATCGGCCGGAGAATCTTCCGTGACTTCGGAGCCGTCGTCCTGGGCGTAAACCGAGGTGGACGAGGTATAAATAAACCGCCGGACCCCTCGCGTGCGTGCAACCGCCAGATTCAGTCCCTGGTCGTGCACATTCTGGAAAGCCTCCGTGCCGCCACCCGAGGACGAGGCGCAGAACACCGCCGCCTCCCAGTCATCGATCAATCCGCCCCAGATCCAGTCATCCGAAAGATCGCCCACCACCACGGCATGGCCGTCGCTGCGGAGAAGGGCCGCGGAGGCCTCCGAGCGCACCCAGCACGTGACCCGGTGACCCGACATCTGGAAAGATTTCGCCAGCGGCCGTCCGACATATCCGGCCCCGAGGATCAATACGTGCATCAGGGGAGTTTGCCGAAGAGCCCCCCGCTCTGCAATCCGATCCAGCCGTAACCACCCTCTTCCTCATCCTCTCCATCTTCCTCTTCACCAAAAGGTGATCTGTAGTGTAGCACAGGCATTCCTGCCTGTGTGCCTTGGAGAACACAGACAAGAATGTCTGTGCTACATACCTCCAATTGCATTGTTACGCCGCAGGCGGTTCTATTCCCTTTGGGGGAAGCGTGATTGACCCCATCTCATTGGGGACCTGCATTCCAGGTCTTGACCTCGAGTCCATCCGGCAATTTCACCGTAAGCTCACGATCCAATGAACCCTCCTCCCGAATCGAGACCTGGGACAATAGGAGTTCATTCTTGATTATTCCATCATACGTATCTGCACAATGGACAGGATACCAGATATCGCCGGCAATTTTCCGATGCTCCAGCACTTCATAGGTTCTGGTATGATCTTTTCTGCCCGCACTTTTCCCCGTCCGCGTGTACCGCACGAGCCCGAATCCCTTGGCAGGATCAAGAATGACCTCATGCGTCTGGGTTTCATTCGGAAGGTAATTATTATAGCTTACTCGAACCAAACCGGCCTCATCATCCGACACTGTGAGACCCGTTTGCTCAATAAGTTGCTTCCGCAACTGGGAAAACATCTCTACAGGCACCCCATCAAAAAAATGGAGCGCCGTCCGTCCGCTGAACGAAAACGCGGACAGAAATGTCTCCGCCCATGAATAGCTATTAACGGATTCCTTGCGACGGCTCGCCGAGTTTCGCTCACTCCGCTCCGGAAGCAATTTCAAGCCATCGTGGTGCTGGAAAACCTTCGACCAATAAGTTGTGAATCCATCCGAATCCCGGAACTCCGTGCTCCACATGGCCGCACAAGGTGCCGCCCCCTTTTCCCAACGGGTGATGGACGGTTTCATCTCAAGGACATACCACCCCCGTTTCTTGTTCTCAATAACAAGGCTGAAAGTGCTTGTTTCCGGAGCAACTCTCCATGACGAATCCATACTATCCCGTTCGTATTTTTTTGTTGAGCCCTCAATGAAGAGAACCTTGAGCTTGTCATGGTTCCGCCTGAGTTCCCCGAGTATATCCTCAATAGGTGGCGCACCATGCGCCGGAGCAAATAACACCGCACACAGGCCCATATTAATTATCCACGCATTTTTCACAGTCGCTCATATCCTAACCTGTTTATTCTGGATATTCATCCCAAACGAGTAAAGCAACTTTCCCTTTCTCGGCGGACATAAAGCGTACGCATCGAAGACCAAAACTCGCCTGGAGCCTGTCTGGATAGGCTCTTAGGCGGCCTCCTGGTGGCGTTCGCGGTATTCCCGGGCGGTCATGGAGAAATACGCCTTGAACTTCCGCGCAAAATGGCTGGCATCGGGCAGTCCAACAGCCAAGGCGATATCCGAGATGGGAAGATCGGAAGAGAGCAGCAGGGCCGCGGCCTTTTCGGACCTGCACCGGGTCAGGTAATTCATGGGAGTCAGACCGGTCGCCTTCCTGAAGATGCGGGACAAATAATCGGGATTGATTCGCAGGCGGGCCGACAGGGAACGGGTTCCCCAGGGTTCGTTGAACTCGCTTTCCATCAGGTTCAATGCCTGGAGTACCGAGGGATGCACCACCCCGTCCTGTCTCCTGTCCCCGTCCTTTGGGGACGGCAGCGATTTGCCGAGTTCGGCCAGCAGGAAGATCAGATGCCCCAGCCGCCAGGGACGGTCCCGGATGGTGTCGATATCCCCCAAACGCACAATCTCGCTTGCGCCTTTGCAGATGACCTTGAAGGCCTGTGCGCCGGGGCGGAAATGAAGGGGAAGACTCGAAGCCTCTTCCGATTGGGCCCGGTTCCAGAGGAGCCGGTTGAACGCGGGATCGGACAGGCTCCACGACAACTCACGCCGGACGATAAGCGGATGAAAGCAGCAAATATATCCGGACAGATTCCTGGGCTTCCGGTAGGCGTGCCAGGTTCCAGGGCGCAAAAACACAATGTCGCCTCGTCCGATTTTTTCCGTCCCGTCGGCACTGTCATGCCACGCACTCCCGGAAACACAGATCTGGAGTTCAAAAAAATCGTGGTCGTGCCGGATAAAATCCCGCCGACAGGTCCAGCTCTTCCCGATGATGGGGGCGCCCCGCATCTGGAATGTTTCATTCCAATGGTAGCGAAAATGGCCCTCCCGGATCCTGCCCATGATCCAAAGACTAGGTGCCACTTCCAGAACGGGGCAAGAAGACGTTTCTATCCAAGTTTTTAATCGGTTTCATACTACCGCCCACCAGTGGTTTTTGTTTATAGAGGTTCATGAGCCACACACCCGGTCCGGCAGACAAAACACACGGACAAGTTCCCCCGCCCACCCCAACACCACAAATCCCCTGGTGTTACCCGGCCGGATTGTGGGGGAGTATCCTCGATAAGGCCGTCCGCAGATTGGGAGCCTACCCTTTCAGTCCGCTCTTTGTCCGTTCCGACGTGACCTTTGAAATGCCCCGCATATTCACGGCGTATTCGGGCGACATCTCCGGCCGCTATATTGAGTTTTTCTCCTTGTACAGGCAGATGGGTTTCCCCTGCCCGGCATTGCCCGGTTTGGTCCGCCAAGTACTGTCCGCCCAACAGCCCTCCGGCTATTTTGGTGAAGCCGGATTCGACGCAAATAATCTCACGGAAAAGGAAACCAAAATCTTTTGGGGCAATGGACGGCTGCTCATCGGATTGATGGAGTATTACCGGCTTACGGAAGATGGAAAAGTTTTGGCGGCCGCAAAAAAACTCGGGGATTTCCTGTTCGATTGCGGTCTGCATGAACCGGGCGATGACGCCACCGGGGCAACGGTGGCCCACGGCGGTCCCGCAGGCTTCGCCACCACGTTCTGCTCCTGTATCGAAGGCATTGTCCGCTTATTCGAGGTCACCCGCGATGTCCGCTACGCGGGTCTGGCCAAAGGCATCGCGGATCAATTGCCCGACACGCTTGACGGCTTCCATTCGCACGGCCGGATGACCGCCCTGCGGGGCATGGTGGACCTCTCGCTCGCCACCGGTGATTCGGCACTGATGGACCGGGTCATCGGCCAATGGGCCCTGATTGCCACGGAACACCTGGTGCCCCTTGGGGGCGTCCGGGAGCACTTCGGCGAATCCTGCCACCGGGACGAGGGATGCTCGGTCGCTGATTGGATCATGCTTTCGCTCAAGCTGTTCAACGCGACAGGCGCCCCAAAATACCGGGAAGCGGCCGGGCACTGTTTCTTCAATCACCTGCTCACCAGCCAATTTGACAACGGAGGCTTCGGACACCAGGCGCTACTGCCCGAGGAAGCGGGAAATGGGAAGACCGTGCTTACCGGCATTGGACTTCCTTATGGGAAGTCTCCGGGCGGTTTCAAGGAAGCCTACTGGTGCTGCTCTTTTCACGTGCCGCGGGCCCTCCTCGAAATGGCGCGCCTGATGGTCACCACCCCCCGGGAAAACGCGGTGGCCATTCATCTCCCCCTGTCCGCCGAGTTCAATACACCCGGACTGGACTTCAGAATGGTCTCCGATGAATTCATGAAATCCCTCGAGGTCACGGTCCTCAAAGCCTCCCCTGCGGTGCTCGAATTGCGGGTGGACATTCCTACTTGGGCCAACCATCCCGGATGCAAACTTATTCACCGCGACGGCACCGAAGAAGCGGTGGGATTTTCGGGAAATGCCTTTGTGGTTTCGCGCACCTGGAAGCCGGGAGACAGGCTGTTCATCGGGTTCAATCCGGGTCTTCTTGTCCGGTCCCTTCTTTCGACCCGCGAGAAAACGTACGCTACGGACAAACAGGCGGTGTTCTTCGGCCCCTTGATATTGGGCTATGAATGTTCCGACGACCTCCTGCACGGGCAGATGATGACACATGGGCATGTGACCGCCAAACTGCTCCTCATTGACGGCCATCCAAAATTCCCGGACCCGGGAATTCCTCTGCAAATGATCGTGGAGTACCACGACACCACCAACCAGCGCACCATCTGGTCGCCACGGCAATTGATCCCCGCCTTCCTGAGGCATAACGACCACAACTTGCGGGTCATCCACACCATCGAACACCGGGCCTTCAGCGCTTTGAACGCCGCGCAGCAGGAGGAATTGTCAAGCGGGACTCTACCATAGGCAGGGGTGTTACCCTTCTGCATTCACCCTTGTAGCCACGAACTCACGTTCATGGCCACCTCACCCCCCTCCCGAAAAAACCTTTTCCCTCCCCAGTCCTTATTCTAGGCTATCGCTTCTTGGACGGGTGGCAGAGTGGTCGATTGCGACGGTCTTGAAAACCGTTGAACCGAAAGGTTCCGTGAGTTCGAATCTCACCCCGTCCGCCATTGGCGGACCTCGCGATAGCGAGAATTAACCAACGATTCGAACGAAGTTCAGCGCCATGTCCGTAAGGACAAGCCTACAAGGCGAAGCCAGTTTCTACCACGACCTGGATCGCAGGTCGTAAATCTCACCCCGTCCGCCACCTAGTACCATCCGCGATATCAGGCAATTATCCAAGTACATCGGCAAACACCTCAGCAACCGCAGGTGGGAGGACAAGGGAGTCCGTCTGATCAATTACAGCCGGGATTACCCGAAAGCCTGCACGGTTCGCTTTGCGTGGAACAGTCCTGGGGCCAAAGCGTGGCGGGCCAAGGTGGCCTTACTCTTTAGCGACTGCGCCAACATTGGTGAAGTAAGTCAAAAATATGGCCCCAAGTGGCCTTACAAGTTCAAAACGCTCATCCTCAAGCAAGTCTTGCCCCCACAAAGCCCGTGAAATAGGCTGTTTTCTTAAATAGCCAGATATGGCAACTATAATTACGGAGACAGAAAACAGGAAAGAAACAGCTAAACATGTTATCCATGAAGTGGCGAAGCGCCATACTTGATACTTGCCGTTTGCCCATTAATCGCTCCACTTTTAGATGAGAAGGCAAACACATCTTGAGGCCATTCGAGGAGTGGCAGCATTTATCGTAGTGCTCGCGCATTTCGCGGCTGCTTTCTATCCGTCCGCCCTTTTTGGCAACAAATATCCATTCCATGAACATTGGGAATCACTCTTCACGACCACTCCTCTCGGGCTTCTGGTTGCGGGTCATTTCGCCGTTTGCGTGTTCTTCGTATTAAGCGGCTACGTCCTCAGCTGGCCGTATTTTGGCGATACTAGTAAAGACACGGTCCATTTATTAGCAGCGATGCTTAAGCGACCCTTCCGACTCGGAGGTTTGGTGCTTGCATCAGTATTAGCTTCGTTCTTTTTATACCGATCTGCCTGCTACTTCAACGGCCCAGTCAGCATTCAGTCATATTCCATACCTTGGTTTAAGGATTTCTGGCCTCAAAACACGTTTACACTTGAGCGTCTCATTATCGATGTGACCACGCGCATGTTTTCCGCCGGATGGTTTTACAACTCACCGTTATGGACGCTTCAGATTGAGCTTTACGGTTCGTTCATCACATTTATCTTCCTGCTGCTTTTCAGAAAAAGTAATCTTCGACCTTTAGCATACATATACACATTCATTTATTTTCATGGCACTCTATACCACGGGTTCATTATCGGGATTCTTCTAGCTGACATTGTGCGCACTTATCCTCATAGGGTACTGAAATGGTCGCGAAGCACAATCGCTTGGCCGCTATTTGTGGTAGGATTATTGTTTTCCTCTTACCCAGAATATATTGTCAATAAAACAGAACTGACGAACACCTTTTACGGAGCGTTTCCAAATTTGCCGGGATTGGGGGGGGGTTACTCAATGCTCGGTGCAGCCTTTGTGTTTTCCTCGGTGCTGCTCAGTCCGCATCTTCAAAAAATGCTATCAGGACGGTCGCTTGCTTTTCTTGGGCGGATTTCATACGCTGTTTACGCCTTTCACTTTTTACTCCTGGGATCGTTTACATCTTGGCTATTCCTGATCTTTACTCATCGATTTACTTACAACATCAATTGCGCTCTCGTTGGGATTATCTCGCTCTCTGCTCTCTTGCTTTTGTCATATTGGCTAACCAAATATGTAGATGAGCCGGTTACTCGAGCCGCAAATCGTTTAGCATCGATCTGGCTACGGAGTACAGATGCAGTCGCATATCCTCATACCGATGTGTATACTATAGCAAAAGGCCTAGTTAGGCGCTACGGCTATCGGTGCAAGTTGACGCGTTGCCTGCTTCGCCGTCGCTGTGAAACCAAGGCGTCAACACGTGATACTTGACATCCAGAGTCAGGTGTTGTCCCAATTACTACTCGCTAACGCGCGGCACGCGGTCTGCGTTCGACAAAATAAGTTATGCGGGCACCTATACTTATATTGTTAATCCTTTTTATCATTAGCACGTTACTTGGCTAATCTGACGGACGTTATAAATGTGTAACCCAAATGTGTAACCCGGTTTAGAAATTTAGGCTTATTCGGGACAATTGCTGACGATGCCAAAATAATATAACACCTTGAAAGAGAGCGGCGTGGCGACGTCTGCTGATGGGTGACGATTGCTGAAAAAAGGCCTGTTAGACTTTCAAGACCGTCGCAATCGACCACTCTGCCACCCGTCCCGGAAAACAAAGCATACGGGAATCGCTCGGGAGGGAAAAGGTTTTTCCCTACTCACCTCCTCCCCCATTATCCCCCTTCTGTGTTTTCAGTGTCCCCCAAGCCCACAGACAAGAATGTCTGTGCTACTCTACGTATCACCATTCGGTAAGGCCGAATCTCTTCCTTCTCTACTGTTTTCCTCCTGTGTTTTCTGTGTCTTCCGTGGTTAGACCGCCTCCCCCGCCCGGTACGCCGTCGGAGCCACGCCGACGAGTTGCTTGAACTTGCGGTTGAAATACGCCAAGTCGTGGAAACCGGACTCCAGCGCAATCCCCAGCACTTTTTCATCGCTCCCGCGCAAGCGCACCATCGCTGCCTGGATGCGGCGCTCGATCAGGTAGTCAAACACGCGCTTTCCGGTATGGCCCTTGAAGGCCCGGCAGAGCGCGGTCCGGCTCAGGCCCGCCCGCTTGGCCAGTTGCTCCAGGGTGTGCGGCTCGGCGTAGTGCTGGTCGATGAACTGCCGCACCAACTCGACGCGGGGCTGCGCCTGCGCGACCGCGGATTCGCTGGGAACAATCCCGTGCCCGATCGCATGACGGCAGCAGAGCATGAGGAAGAGCTTGAACCGCAGGGCCACCGCTTCCTCGAATCCCGCCGGACGTTCCTCCAACTCGCGCCGGATCGCGAATAGGAGTTCGGCGAACGGCTTCGGGTCGTCGAACTGCAGGCGCACGATTCGGTTCAACCGGTGTTGGAAGTGGGGATGCAGGGGAAGGAACAGGGGCAGGACCGGCTGCAACTCGCGGGGCAACGGGGGAAGCGGGCACACCTGCAGGTCCAGGTACACATTGATGACCTCCATGCCGCGGGCGTCGGTCAGGATGTCGTGTTGCTGCCCGTAATGGGTCACCGCCAGCGAGGCCCCGTTTTCGGTGAAGGCCTCGTCCCCGATCATGTGCCGCCCGCGCCCGCGCAGGATGAAGGAAAGGAGCACCACATCCAGCCCGTGCGGCCGGCTCCTGCGATTCACGTATTTCGGGAAATACTCCACGGCGATGCCCAGCGAACGCAGGGCGGGCAGGCGCTGCTTGATCCGGAAGGTCAACATTGTCCAAAAGGTTCCGCAATATCGTCCAAGTATCCAGCCCAATCGGATATTATATTGCGCCCATGAAAACCGCCCTGACCCCCGAACAGATCCAGTCCTACAAGCAAGCCGGCTTCGTCGCCCAACGGGGATTCCTGTCCCCCCAGGAAGTCACCGAACTCAAAACCGCTGTGCTCGACAGCATCGCGGAAATGAAGCGCACCCAGGGCGAGACGATGGTTGCGGGGGGCGGGGCGAAGATGGAACAGACCGGGTATTACGCCAAGGTCTTCACCCAGCGGTTGAATCTCTGGCGCATCAACCAGACGGTCAAAAAGTACATGCTTTCTCCCGAACTCGGCCGGATGCTCTGTCAATTGGAGGGCCTTGATGCCATTCGCGTCTGGCACGACCAGGCCCTCATCAAGGAACCGTTCGGCAATCCAACCGGATGGCACCTGGACAACCCCTACTGGTCGTTCCATTCCCGCAACTCCCTCTCCATCTGGATCGCACTGGAGGACGCCACGCTGGAAAACGGCTGCATGTGGTTCATCCCCGGCACCCAGAACCTGGCCACCTTCCAGAATGTCCCCATCGGCCAGAACCTCGGCGAACTCTTCAAGGTCTATCCGGGCATGGCGGAGACCGACCCGGTTCCGGTGCCGATGAAGGCGGGCGATTGCAGTTTCCACAACGGACTGGTCGCCCACGGGGCCGGGGCGAACATGACTCGCGGCCGCCGCATCGCCATGACCTGCGCCTACATGCCCGATGGGAGCGTGTTCAACGGCCAGCAAAACATCCTGTCCGAGGATTATTTCAAATCGCTCACCCCGGGCGATCTGATGGAGAACGATGACTGGAATCCCCTGGTTTATTCCGGCAAAGCCGCGGCAGCCTTGTAATCCCGGCTGGTTTCAGGCATTCCCGTGCGGGAGAACCCACAACCCGTCATGAAATCTTTGAAATACAACATAGACCACCAATGGGCCAAACTGCCCGCCACGATCAAACCGGGCTACACCCACGGTGTGGGGGTGGCGGGCGATGGCCGCATCTTCATCGCCAACCAGAGCCCGCACGCGATCCTGATCCTGGCCCCCGATGGAACCTATCTCGGCTCCTGGGGCGAAGCCTATCAAAAGGGCGCACACGGACTCTTCATCCACCGCGAGGCCGAAGGCGAGTTCCTCTACCTGTCGAACACCAACCAATCGGAAGTCGTCAAAACCACCCTGGAGGGCGAAGTGGTCTGGAAGATCGGCAGACCTCCGGTGACGTCCGCGTATTCGGAGGACAAAAAGTTCAGCCCCACCGAAACCACCGTCACGCCGGACGGCACCGTCTATGTGGCGGATGGCTACGGCCAGAGCTACGTGCACATCCATGACCGGGAGGGCCGGTGGCTGGATTGCTTCGGAGGTACCGGAACTGAACCGGGCAAACTGAAGGAATGTCACGGCATCGGGGTGGATTCGCGGAAGGGAACCCCGACCCTGCTGGTGGCCAACCGTGCCAACCGCCGCATCGACCGGTTTTCCACCACGGGCGCTTTCATGGAGACGGTGATCGGTCCGGAGAATTTGCGCTACCCCTGCACCGCCGTGGTGGCGGGCGGGCTGCTCTACGTGCCGGATTTGTTCGCGCGCGTTTCGATTTTCGGGAACGGCAACCGGTTGATCACCCATGTGGGCGATTACCTCGACGGAGGCACCTGGGACAAACCCATGGGACAGGCCGAGGAACTGCATCCCGGCCTGGCCGGCTATCCCAATATCGCCCACGCAAACCGCCTCCCGGGAAAATTCTCCTCGCCGCACGGCCTCGCGGTCGATCCCCAGGGGAATATCTTTGTCGTGGAATGGATTTCCGACGGACGCATCACCAAGCTGACCCCCACCTGATGTGATGACCCCCCGCGAACGTTTCCAGGCGGCGATGCACTTCCAGCCCTTCGACCGGCTGCCGATGGTGGAGTGGGCCATCTGGTGGGATGAAACGATCGCACGCTGGCATACGGAGGGACTGCCCAAGAACATCACGGACCGGTACGATCTCTACACCCATTTCGGTTTGGACCACTACATGCAGGATTGGATCGGGGCCCGCCGCCCCACCTGCCCGGTGGCGGCGACACACGGCGCGCCCCTGATCAGCACGGAAGACGATTACGAGAAAATTCGTCCGCATCTTTACCCCGACATCGAGACCGATTCCCCGCGTTGGGACCAATGGGCCCGCTGGGCGGAACTGCAGAAGCGCGGCGACGCCGTGTTGTGGTTCACCCTTGATGGATTTTTTTGGTTCCCACGAATCCTGATGGGGATCGAACCCCACCTCTACGCCTTTTATGACCAACCGGAGCTGATGCACCGCATCAACAACGACCTGGTCGAATGGCACATCCGGGTGGTTGAGAAATTGGTTTCGGTCTGCACCCCCGATTTCATGACCTTTGCCGAGGACCTGAGCTACAACAACGGCCCGATGATTTCCAAGGGCCAGTATGACGAATTTTTGCACCCCTATTACGCGCGGATCATCCCCCTGTTGAAAAAACACGGGATCATTCCCCTCGTGGACTCCGACGGCGACGTCACCCTCCCCGCCTATTGGTTCGAGCAATCGGGCATCGAGGGTATCCTGCCGATCGAACGGCAGGCCGGGGTGGACATCGCCCGGCTGCGGACGGAACACCCGCGCATGAAATTCATCGGCCATTTCGACAAGCTGACCATGAACCGGGGCGAAGCCGCCATGCGCGCCGAATTCGAGCGGCTCCTGCCCGTGGCCGCACAAGGGGGATTCCTCATCAGCGTGGACCACCAAACCCCGCCCGGCGTTTCCTATGAGGAGTACCTGCTCTATCTCCGCCTGTTCCGCGAGTATGCGGAAAAGGCGGGTGGTCTTTAGTCTTGTGTAGTCACGAATGTGCCGGCCCGCCTCAGGAGGGAGTTCGTGGTGGTGAAGGGTCCACGAACTCCCTCCTGAGGCGGGCCGGCACATTCGTGGCTACATCAAACCTAGAGCAGATCCGTCAGCTTGGGGGAAGGTGGCACCGGCTCCTGCGCGCGCAGACCATATCCGGCACCCGGCAGCGCAAGGAGGACACACAGGAGGAGAATCCTTCTCCCCATTCCCTAACAAATGGATAAATGACATATAATCCCGCGGTCAGACCGGCCCGGCCCACCCATCAAACGGGGCACCGATGCGCCCATGGCCTAGCCGGATGGAACGGGCGCTCCGGGCGGGACTGTCGCCTGTTGGGGTGGCCCGGCACCCGGCTTCAGGGTTTTCAACAAAAACGGCAACATGGCTGATTTGTCGGCGGTGATTTCGCAGACGGAGCCCTTCTCATCACAGACCCGCTTGATTTCCTTCGCATGCTTGGAGCTGTGGACATAGGCGTCCCAGGAGGTGTTGGTGTCCGGGCGCCCCGCGCCGTAACGGGTGAGCACGGCGAGGACCGGGCCTTCGCCCGGGCCAATCCATTCGAGCATGTCCACTTCCCGGAGAAGGGCCTGCCCCGCCGGCGTCTCCAGGTCGGCATCGCCGGCCAGGTGGAACATCGCCGCAGCCGAACCAGGCGTCGGCGGGAATTCCGCCTTGCCCATGTAACTTTCCCAACGCGGAAAATTGTACGTGGCCTGGGTCTCCATCAGGATGATGGGCCCGACCCGGGATGATTCCTTCAGGACCGGATCGGAACTGGAGGGATCGGCCAGGTCATCGCGGGTGGCCAGCCAGAGCGACATGCCCGCGCCCCCGGAACCGCCGATGGCACCGATGTGGTTTTTGTCGAGGTTCCAGTCGTTGGATTTCGAGCGAAGGAATTGCACGGCGCGGGCCCCGTCGCGGAGGCTTTCTTGCAGCGGGGCGGTCCTGACCAGGCGGTAATTGATGGAGGCCACGGCAATGCCGTTCTTGAGCAATCCCGCGATGAGGGGGCCGAGGACTTTGGGCAGGTCGGCCTTGGATCCGTATTTGAATCCGCCTCCGTGGATCAGCACCACCACGGGGGCGGGCCCGGAGGATTCGGGCTTCCAAAAATCGAGGACCTGCCTCGGGTCCGGTCCGTAGGCGACGTTGGATTCCCTGGGTGCGAGCGGACCCTGTTCAACCTGGGCTTTGAGGTCGTCGGCGCTGATGCCCAGCATGGCCGCGATCGGCCGGGCTTCCTCCAGAGTGAGAACCCCATCGCGATTGGTGTCCGCCTGGGGGAAAGCCTGCAGGGCCTGCTTCAGTCGGGCGTTGTTTTTCGAAGTGGGTTCGGTGGAGGGAGCGGGCGCGGCATTTTCCGGGGCAGCTGGCGCCGCTTCCTGGGCACCGGAATGAAAGACCGGGGGCACGGACAGAAATAAGAGCAAAATCAGAAACGAGGAGGTACGTGTGTTCATATTCTGCCGGGAGTGCGGAGGCGGGGGAGTGAACCGGATTCAGGGGGATGGCTTTTTGCCGCCCCGGAGGAAAGAAAGATACCCGCCAGTGGGAGCGGAAGCAACTTTGTTGAAGTCGTCGTCTGCCCATTTTCCCGGTATTCATTATCGTCCCGGGCTCCTTGGGCGAAGGGTCATGGGATTGGCGCAGCTGCAAAAACCCTCCGGAGCCAGGCGGACACGTTCGTGTTCTGCTTCAAAGGCAACACATCCGCCTGAGGCGGAGCGCTACGCACCACCCCTCTTGATAGAGGGGATAAAGGCATCCGACCCGTTGCGACAGCATATCCCCTCTATCAAGTTTGCCAACCCGCAAGGGTTCGAAGTGATTCCGAGCGGAGCTCCATTCCGCATCTTGGCAGGGAACAGGGCCAATGTGGCGGATCCGGCAGCTACCGCGCCGGGGTGTGTTGCCTTTGAAATTCCCGGCTCGACGCTTCCCTGAAAATCGCCTGAAATTCGGCATGGCCCGCCCGTTCCGCATCCTCCTCTGGCTCATGATTTCGCTCCTCGGAGCCGGAGCCGTCGGCATCGCCGCCTTCCAGCGCAACGAACCCGTCAATGCCCTCTGGCTCGTCGTCGCCGGGGTCTGCACCTTCGCCGTGTCCTACCGGTTCTACTCGGCCTGGCTCATGGCAAAGGTCCTCACCATCGACAACAACCGCGCGCCAGCCGCCGTCACCTGCAAGGACGGCAAGGACTTTGTCCCGACACCCCGCTGGGTCGTCTTCGGCCATCACTTCGCCGCCATCGCCGGCCCCGGCCCGCTTGTCGGACCGGTGCTGGCCGCGCAATTCGGCTACCTTCCCGGCACGTTGTGGATCCTCGTCGGGGCCACCCTCGGAGGAGGCGTGCATGATGCCGTCATCCTTTTCGCTTCGATGCGCCGCAATGGGAAATCCCTCGGCCAGATGCTCAAGGAGGAGATCAATCCCTTCATCGGCCTCATCGCCATGGTCAGCCTGCTCGCCATCATGACCATCCTCCTCGCCGTACTCGGCCTGGTCGTCGTGAAGGCCCTGTCCGAGAGTCCGTGGGGCCTTTTCACCATCGCCGCCACCATCCCCCTGGCCTTCATCATGGGCCTCATGATCAAGAGCGGAAAATTCAGCGTCACCGCCGCCTCCGCCTTCGGCGTCCTCGGCCTCTTTGCCGCGGTGGTCGGCGGGAAATACCTGCCCCCCGGCCTCACCGCTGCCCTCACCCTCCAATCCACCCAACTCGCCTGGGCCATCATGATCTACGGCTTCGCCGCCAGCGTCCTGCCGGTCTGGATGCTCCTGACCCCCCGCGACTACCTGAGCACGTTCATGAAACTGGGAACGGTCGCCGTGCTCGGGGTTTTCATCGTCATCCTCGCCCCGCCGCTGCACATGCCCGCCATCACGCCCTTCGTCAACGGCGGCGGCTTCGTCGTGCCCGGCCCGGTGTTCCCCTTCGTCTGCATCACCATCGCCTGCGGCGCGGTCAGCGGATTCCACTCGCTCATCGCCTCGGGCACCACCCCCAAGCTCCTCGGCCACGAGAAGGACATCCGCCTCATCGGCTACGGGGCGATGGTCGTGGAGATGCTGGTGGCCCTCATGGCCATCATCGCCGCCTGCGCCCTCCAGCCCGGGGAATACTTCGCCATCAATGCCCCGGTCGATCCCACCAATGCAACCGCCGTCGCCGCGCAGATCGCCAAGATCAATTCCTACGGCCCGGTCTACGCCGTCACCCTCGAGCACATGCAGCAACTGGCCCGCGACCTGGGCGAGCCCTACATCATCGGCAAGGTCGGCGGAGCCCCCACCTTCGCGGTCGGCATGGCCCAAATGTTCGCCAAGGTCATTCCCGGCAATACCGCCCTCTCGCTCTGGTACCACTTCGCCATCATGTTCGAGGCCCTGTTCATCCTCACGACACTCGACGCCGGTACCCGCGTCGGCCGCTTCATCCTCCAGGACCTGCTGGGCCATGTTTCCCCCCGCCTGGCCGACACCCGGTCCTGGTTCGCCAACATCCTGGCCACCGGCCTGCTCGTGGCCGCCTGGGGGTATTTTCTCTATCAAGGCGCTCTCGACCCCGCGGGCATCGCCAAGAGCCTCTGGCCCATCTTCGGAATCTCCAACCAGCTGCTCGCGGTCATCGCGTTCTGCCTCGGCACGGTCATCCTAATCAAGATGGGCAAGACCCGTTACTGCTGGGTCACGGTGGTTCCCATGGTTTTTCTCACCGGGGTCACCTTCAGCGCCGGCTGGATGAAAATATTCTCCCCCCATGCCGCCGGATTCCTCCCCGCCGTCCACGCGCTGGAAACCCAGATCGCCTCCGGCCTCCAGGGGCCCGCGCTCGCCGCCGCACGGACCGCCCTCCTCAACGCCCGCATCGATATCGCGGTCACCGCCACCTTCCTCCTGCTCGTCACCCTCATCGTACTCGGCACGGCCCGCGAGTGCTTCCTCCTGCTCTCGAAAAGGAAACCGGTGGTGCTGAGGGAGAGCGAATACGTGGCGTTGGAAGGCGGATCGTAGGGGCCTGGGTGGTTTTTTCACCCAATCCCGGGAGATCCATTACCATAACTGCAACCCGTCATCCCGTGCGAAGCCGAGGGATCGGTCCGACTCATCGATACGGCAACGCGAGCCCTCGGCTTCGCTCGGGATGACCCAGAGTTTGTATGGTGCCTTGTGCCCGGGGGAATTGGATTTCCCCCTTGGTTTCATCCTTTTCAAGGCCGATTTCCCGCTTTGACGGATCGCTCCACACGGTCATGCTAAGGGCATGTCACGCCACGCGTTTCCCGCCCTCCTCTGGCTTGGTTTCCTTCTGTCCACCGCACAGGCCGCGGTGGTTTCACACCTGGTCGACCTGACCGAAACCCGAACCTCCGACACCGCGGCGGGCGAACTCCGCCTGTGGATCGAGTTGGAGGGCGAGGTCCTGATCGACGCGCTGGAGTATGACGACCTCACCCTGACCCGCGCGGTGGACGACACCGGGGCGAACCTGGCCCCCGATCCCACCGACACGGCCCCGGCGCGATTGCAAAAGAAACCCGCGGACTCGGCCAGTCCGGCGGGCAAATTCCCGATCGTGCTCAAATTGCCCGCCCGCGCGGCCCGCGTGGTCAAAGAGGTCAGCGGCACGGTGAAGCTCCTCTGCTACCGCCGCCAGGTCATCCTCCTCGAACGCATCAAGGACCAGATCAACCAGGACGTGAAGGACCCGCTGCTCAAAACCCACCAACTCGAGGCCCGCATCGTCGATCCCTCGCAAAGCCGCCCCGGCACCGTCGAACCCAACGAGGCCGCGGACCTGCGCGACCACGCGGTCTGTGTGCGCTTCTCCGGCAAGCTGGACAAGGTGCTCAAGGTGGAATTGGAAACGCCCGATGGAAAACCCATCCCGACCCGCAGCTCCTCCTTCGGCGGAGGAAGGACCCTGCTCACCACCGTGACCTGCGACGACATCATCCCGCCCGATGCCCGGGCGAAAATCATCATCCCGATTTCCCCCGAGGAAAAAACCGTCCCCTTCACGCTCAAAGACATCCCTCTTCCCTAGGAAGCCATGCGCATTCTTGTCACCGGAGCCACCGGCTACATCGGTGGGCGGCTTGTTCCCCGGCTGCTCGAACGCGGCCATTCCGTCCGCATCCTGGTGCGCGACCGTTCGCGGGTGACCGGACGCTGGTGGGAACGGAAGGTGGAAATCGCCGAGGGGGACCTGCTTGACCCGGCGTCGCTCGGACCGGCACTCCGGGACATCGACACCGCCTACTACCTCGTCCATTCGCTGGGTCAGGGCAAAGACTTCGCGGAAATCGACCGGCAGGCAGCGGAAAATTTCGCGGCGGCCGCCAAGGGCCTGCCTCTGGTGATTTACGTCGGCGGACTCCTGCCCGAAGGCAGGAACGTCTCCCCCCACCTGGCCAGCCGGGCGCAGGTCGGGGAAATCCTCCGGCGCGAACTTCCGGTCACCGAATTCCGAGCCGGCCCGATCATCGGATCGGGTTCGGCCTCCTTCGAGATGGTCCGTTACCTGACGGAACGGCTTCCCGTGATGATCGCCCCGAAGTGGATCGAGAACCCGGTCCAGCCCATCGCGGTGCGCGACATCCTTTCCTACCTGCTCGACGCCCTCGACCACCCCCCGCTGGGCGTGGTGGATGTCGGCACCGATCCGTTGACCTTCCGGGACATGATGCTGGGCTACGCCCGAGTACGCGGGTGGAAACGGCGCATTTACCCCGTGCCCATCCTCGCCCCCTGGATGGTGGCCCGCTGGGTCGGCCTGGTCACCCCCTTGTCCAACCGCCTGGCCGTCCCCCTGATCGAGGGCATCCTCCATCCCGTGGTGGGCGATACCCGGCTGGCGCGCACCGTTTTCCCGGAAATCGTCCCCATCACCTACGAGGATGCGGTGGGCAAGGCGCTCCAAAAAATCCACGACGGCGTGGTCGAAACCCGCTGGAGCGGGGCCCTCGGCCCGGACGAGGGGGTCGAACTCACCGACCGGGAGGGCATCATGCTCGAAACCCGCACCCTCCGCCTGTCCTGCAGCCCGGAGAAAGCCTATCAAGCATTTACCTCCATGGGCGGCGAACAGGGCTGGCTCGTCTGGGAGTGGGCCTGGGAAATCCGGGGGCTCATCGACCAGATCATCGGCGGTCCGGGACTGCGGAGGGGACGGCGCCACCCCACCGAACTCTTCGCGGGCGAGTCGCTGGATTTCTGGCGCGTGGAAAAGGTCGAGCCCGGGCAGCTGATGCGCCTCCGCGCCGAGATGAAGGTCCCCGGGCGGGCCTGGTTGCAGTGGGAGGCCGTTCCCGACGGTACCGGGACGCTCCTGGTGCAGAACGCCATTTTCCAACCGGACGGCCTCGGGGGCTTCCTGTACTGGTACGGCATTTACCCGTTGCACCAGAAGATCTTCAGCGATCTGATCCGGGCCGTCGGGAAGTTGGCCGAAAAATAATCTTTTCAAAACGGCCCGGTTTCCCTAGCCATAAACGCATGACGATTCACCGTCAACACACGGACGCGATGCCGGGCCTCAAAGCCTGCGGCACGAACGTGTTTGCCGTCTGGTCCCGCAAGGGCACCCGGACAGCGGTGGAAGTCTGAAGAGACAGGAGCCAAAACCAAAAAGGCCAACCCACCGCGAGAGAGCGGTGGGTTTTTTATTTCCCCTGTTCTCCGCGGCGAAGGCCACCAAGGAGACAAAATGAGAACAGAAGAAGCAACCGCCTACCAGGCGCTGGAAACCCTCCTGCGCGAGCTGGCGGGCTATTACGAATTGCTGGGCCTGCCCCGGCAACGCGCCGAAGCCTCGGCCCGTGCGGACTTCGCCGAGGAACTCGGCGAAGCCGCCGGGCTCGCCCGGGCCGCATGATGAAAAGCAACCACCACCCAAAATCAAAATCGGTTGGACAAAACCTTCCGTCCCGCCAACCATCGGACATGCATTCGCCCGCACCCATCCGTTGGACAGCTCTCTGCTGTGTACTCACCCTTGGATTCATCGGTTGCGCGGGCATGACCGTGAAGGATGACACCGTTCAGGGCGCTTCACGCCTGCAACGCCCGTCCGCCATTTACATCCGCACCTTCGAACCCGGGAACAACTGGGAAGGGGATTTCGGCGGCAAATCCAGGGAGGATTTCATCCGGCAGGAACTGGCCCTCTTCGACCAGCGGCTCCAGTCCCAACTCCAGGAAATCGCCCCCGCTTCCGCCGTTCCCGCCCCACAGCCCGCATCCGGTTTTCTCGTCACCGGCCAACTCACCCGCGTCCATGCCGGCAGCGGCGCGGCCCGCTATTTCGTCGGCGGCTTCGGGGTCGGCGCCCGCGAAGTCGTCGGGCGCGTACTAGTTTTCGACCTGGCCCAATCCTCCACCGCCCCCGTCCTGTCGTTCAATATCGAGGGCGGTTCGCGCGGCGAAGGCGGCATCATCGGCGGCGTGGAGAATCTCGATGCCGAATGGACCCGTATCGCCCGTGAAACGCGCAATCTGTTGCTGAAAAAGATGCAACCATGAGGCTGGCGCTGCTCATCACCGCTTACGCCCTCGGCATGGCCGGGGCCAACCTCCTGCTGCGCTTCACCTCCCGGGCCCAGGGCCTCTCCTGGTGGATCTGGTTCGCCGCCGCCAACGCCACCGGCTTTGTCTGCGTGGTCGTCCTGCCCCACGCCCTCAAGCTCGCCCCCTCCAATATCGTTTATGCCCTGAGCATCGGCATCGGCTTCTGCCTGCTCCAGATCACCGCCTGGCTGCTTTTCCGCGAAAACCTCTCCGCCTGGCAATGGGGCGGCGTGGGACTCATCGCCCTCGGCGTGGTCCTGCTGCAGATGAAGTCCTGATTTCTCCTGTACTCGTTCTCATACTCGCACTCGCACTCGTTCTCTCCGGAATGCAGGAAGAGGGAACAAGAGGAAGAGTCCTCGTTGTAGGGGAATCCGCCTCAGGCGGACCCGCTTCCCAGGGACGCGAAGAGCGCGTCCCCTACAGAAAATCAATCTTCATAATCCCTAACCCGGCTTTTCCAACATCAGGCCGGGAACGCGCCGGAACACCTCGGGCCGCAGGGTGACCAGGAGAAGGCCGTGGGCGATACAGGTGGCGGCCAGCCAGCCGTCCGGATCCCTCATTTTCCCCGTCTTGGCTTCCGCCTGGCGGATCTGCGCATGGATGCGGACCGTCTTGCTGTCGATCGGGAGCACCGGCAACTGTTCCAGCGCCGCCTCGACAAAAGCCAGCCGCTGGTTCTTCACCGTCCGTTCCCCCGTTTCCGTCACTGCCCGCAGCAATTCGTCCGCCGTGATGATCGACAGGTAGCATTCCTCGTCGCGGCGCAACCCCACCCACGCATCCAGGCGCGAAGGGGTCTCGGCCCAGGCGAGCAGGGTTTCGGAATCGATCAGGATGCCCATGAAAAAATCAACGCAGCGCCCGCACTTTCTCCACATCGCGGCGGAACGACTTCCAATCACCCCCCCCAAGACCGGGACTGGAACGGAGGAGCCCGGCGAGTTCGCCCAGGCGGCGGCCGGCGGCCACGGGCCGCAGCTCGGCCACGGGCCTTTTCCCGCGGACGAGGAAAAAACTCTCCTGCCGGTAGGCCACCCGGTTGATGAAATCGGAAAAGTTCCGGGCGGCCTCGGTGATGGTCACAGAAGTTGCGGTGGACATAATTATTTGATTGTCAGATTCTCTGATTATCAGATATATTCCGTCCTGTCAAAGGATGCGTGTATCCGGCGACAACAGATATGTTCGGAATCCCCTCCCCCGAGAACGCGCACCGCTCCGCGCGGAAGCGCAAGAATATGGAATTTGATTTCGCGGGCATCACCACGCCCCGGAAGAAAAACGTCCACCGTAACGGCAAACAAGCCGCCCACGCGGAGGAACCGGCCGCACCCGTTCCGGCCGCCGCCCAGGCACCCGCTCCCGAACCTGCACCCGCCGTCCCCGCCGTCGAACCCCAACCCGTCTTCACTCCCCTACCCCAACGCAAACCCGAGG